>Ga0210408_10000837_pt1 | contig 34812 bp, 28 predicted proteins | sample IncBWH4MmetaG_FD_155471 | JGI IMG/M metagenome (GOLD analysis project Ga0210408, IMG submission 155471) | Forest soil microbial communities from Barre Woods Harvard Forest LTER site, Petersham, Massachusetts, United States - Inc-BW-H-4-M | ecosystem: Environmental > Terrestrial > Soil >... | reverse complement strand
CAGTGCTTCATCGTAGGGGAGGCCGTAGGCAACTGCGTTTGCGGCCTGCTGGCCGAGACGTCGCGCGAACGAGTTGTCGAAGCTGCCGAAAGCAAACTTCACTCCAGCGGCCGCCAGTTCCGCGGGTTGAGTGAGCAAGCGATCGTAGGGATCGTCTTCTTCGCGGGGCAGAGTTAGCGTGGGGCCAAGGATTACGGGGATGCTTTTCGAGCGCAGCAGGTCTTTTACCTGGTAAGCTTCGGCGCCGCCAGCGAGAACCATTTTCAGTTTTTGTTTGTCGCAAAATTCGACTGCGTTGCGAATGTCGCGCGCTTTCTCCGCAAACACCAGGACCGGCAGCTCACCTCGCGTAACAGGCACGAGCGCTTCCAGCTTGAGGTCGCGCTGAAAATCGCCGGCACCGCCATGGCCGAGCGCCTGGGCATAGTGGCGGGCACGGTCGAGCCATTCCGTAAGCTCGGTCACTTGCTTTTCGTATTCTTGCTTGGCGTCTGGGAACGATTTCTGTTTTCTGGAAAAAGTGGAGAAATCAAACGTCTGCGTTTCGATCACCGGCCAGTTGAGCACCATGGCGACGCTCTTCTTGAGGAGCATGTCGTTGATGGTCCAGCCGGACAAGTGGATCGCAGAGGCTTGGCCTCCTAGAACGCCGGTCGCGCCGCCGGAATCCATGCCTCCGCTCGCGGGCACTGCCAGCACTTCGGTGATCCCCGCGGCGCGCGTGACGGGAATATGTTCGCTCGAGGGCAGCACGGCTTCCGCGGCGACTACGTCCGGATTGAACGCGCCAGTTTCGGAGGAATCGACGGTTGCATTGACCGCACCGATTTCGCGCAAGCCCATCTGCGTAACCGGATCGAACAGTCCGGGATAGACTTGCAGGCCTTTGCCGTCAATGACCTGCGCGCTCGCGGGGACTTCCACGGCGGCTCCGACATTTGCGATTTTGCCGTTCTGAATCACGACCGTGCCGTCGTCAATCGCGCCGCCGGAAAGAGTGAATATTTTCGCGTGGGTGATGGCGTAGGTGGGTGACTTCTCCTGCGCCCTCGTTGTTCTAGGGAAGTAAAGGAGTGTAAGGACGCAAAGGAGGCAGAGGACGGGGCGCCGCGAAAAGGAAAGTTTCACCGCGCACCCCCGTTACCGGCGTCGCCTTGCGGTGGCTTGGGCTTTTCTTCAGACTTCTTCTCGTCTGGTTTCTTCTCACCGGGCTTCTTAGCCGCTTCGGCCTCGGCCTTCTTTTCTCCGGCCTTCTTTTCTTTCTCGAGCAGCGCTCTCTTTTCCTTCTCGCGGGTGGGGCGGTCGGCGATGTCGCGCTGGCGGTCGAAGTAAACGCGGCCATCGATCAGCGTTTTCTGGACGACGGAGTAGGCGCTAAGGGGATCGTGATTGTAGATGGCCAGATCGGCGTCCTTGCCGGCATCTATCGTGCCGACGCGCTTATCGATGCCGAGTTGAATTGCGGGATTCAGCGTCACGAGCTTCAACGCTTCATCATGCGTAAGCCCGCCAAACTTTATGCTCTTCGCGGCTTCTTGGTTGAGGTGCGTGGCTTCCTCGGCATCGTCCGAATTCACGGAGACGAGGACGCCGCGGCGAGTCATGAGCGCGGCGTTATAAGGGATAGCGTCGTAGGCTTCGACTTTGTAGGCCCACCAATCCGAGAAGGTGGAGGCTCCGGCGCCCGATGCAGCGATCTCATCGGCCACTTTGTAGCCTTCCAGTACGTGCTGGAAGGTGCGCACCTTGAAGCCAAATTCCTTGGCCACGCGCAACAGCATCAGGATTTCGTCTTCGCGATAACAGTGCGAGTGCACGTAGCGCTTGCCTTCAAGCACTTCGACCAGAGGATCGAGCCGCAAATCGCGGCGCGGCGGGATTAGATTCTTTTCGCCCGCGGCGGTGCGCTTGTTGTAAAGGTCCCACGAGGCTTTGTAATCGCGCGCTTCCGTGAAGGCTCCGCGGATGGTTTCCTCCACGCCCATGCGCGTGGTGGGATAACGCGGCGTGCCGCGGCTGAAATTGGAGCGCTTGGGATTTTCGCCCAACGCGAACTTGATGCCCGGGAGCGCGCCTTCGAAGGGGAGCTTCGAGGCGGGCTGGCCCCAGCGCAGCTTGATCACGATGGTCTGGCCGCCGATGGCGTTGGCGCTGCCGTGCAGCACATTCGCCACGGTGACGCCACCCGCGAGGTCACGATAAATATCCACGTCATCGGGATTGAGCACGTCGGCGATGTTAACGATGGACGAGACCGAGATGCTGCCTTCGTTCACGCTGCCGTCGACAGCGATGTGCGAGTGGCAGTCTATGATGCCGGGGATGACGAATTGGCCGGAAGCATCGATTACTTGCGCATCTTTCGGGGCCTTTAGCGACGCACCGACCTCCGCGATTTTTCCATCCTTGATCAAGATGGACCCGCGCTCGATGGTGCCGTGGCTGACGGTCAATATAGTGGCGTTTTGAATCAAGATGACGGAAGAAGGTTCAGCAGCGACGGCTGGAGATTTAGGTGTGCGCGCCGCGACAGATGCCGGTAGCGCGAACAGGGTGGAACCGATAAGAAGTTTCGCGCAGCAGTTCAGCGTGGCCCTCTTCATCGGGCGCCTCCCGCGGCCATCTTGCTCGTGCCCGGCTTGGTGCCGGTAAAGTCGATGTCCGTTCCTAGCACACTAATCGTTCCTTTCATGGATGTGCCATCAAAAGTTCCGGTGAAGAGCACGTCGGTCGGCGAACCCTCGATGGGAATGTTGATCGTGAAGCTGAACTTGTCGGCGCTGAGATAACCGCTGATGATGTTGGCGTTGCCGCGCGGGCTCGACAGGGATCCGGAAAGCGAGCCGTCCTTGGCCATCACAATTTCCGTAGTGGACTCTTCCGGCCCATCCGGTGTCGTGTAAGAGAGTTTCCACTTTCCGGTAAGGTCGCCCTTGGGAGGATCTTTAGGCTTCTCCGGCTCCCGCACGGTGAATCTGTGGCCGTCGACGAAAACGAATTTGATTTTTGTTTTTTCGTCGAAGATGTCGCCATCCGTGACAACCAGGTTGGCAATTTTGCCATTTTCGATGGAACCGAGCCGGTCCGAGACGCCAAAGATTTCCGCCGGCATCAGCGTGAACGCGCGAAGCGCCGCGTCTGGCGAAAGGCCGGCTTCGATCGATTTTTTCGCAGCTTTCAGAATGTCCTTCGGTGCGGTAATCGCGCCAGAATAGAACGCAAACTTTACACCCGCTTTGGAGAGCGCCGCGGGGGAAGAAGGCGCGCGATCTCGGAAGCGCAGAGTTTTGAGGGACGGAGTCTCGTCCGGGTCAGCGTCCTTGTCCGCCTCGGGCCATTTTAGATCGACCAGGACAGGAAGTTTCTTGACGGCGATTTCGTTCGCCACTTCGTAACTCATCTGGCCGCCGTAGAGCACTCCGTTTAGGTGCCAGCGGTCCGCGAGATCCAACGCCCGACGAATCTGCGTAGCGTTGTTCCCGGGGATGAGCACCAGCGCATGGTCCTCGAGTGCCTCGGCGAGAACCTGTTCGGTGCGGTCGAAGCGCGGGCGCGCAACGCCGCGCGGATTCTTCTCGTAGATGGCTTGGGACTTGGTGCTCCAATCGGTGTCCAACCAAACTTGTCGCACGTAGGCAATCGAGCCCATGAGCGCCCCGGGAAAGCTCGCGAAGCCGCCGGAGGGTTGCAGGGACACGGGAATAGCCACGGGCGTTTTTACCACCATGTCGCCATTGCGTTCGCCAGCGAGATCCAGCAAAGCGGCCTGGCCGGGAAACATTCCACCTTTCGGAGCAGAAAGCACGGTGGTGAATCCGGCGGAGCGCCAAGTTTCGACGCGTTTGTCGCTGAGGCTGGCCTCGTCCGCCGCGCTCCGCCAGGGTGTCGACCCGGGACGATCTTCCGGTCCATGCGAAATGGGTTGTTGCGGGCGCGAACCTCCTTCGCCCCCCGACGGCGCGGATTCCGGGAGAATGCCGACGTCGGTGAACGAATCAATCAAGCCGGGGTACACAATCAATCCTTTGCCTTCGATGACCCAGGCTTCGTCCGGAATCGCGGCGTCCTTGCTGACCGCTCTGATTACACCGCGGGAGAGAACGATCGTGGCGTTTTCCAAGCGCGGCCCGGAGACAGGAACGACCGTCGCCCCCCGAATGGCGAAGTATTGCGGCTCGCCGCCCTGCGCATTCGCGCGCGCCGCCCCAAAAAAAGTCGCGCCGATTGCCGCGACCGCCCCCAACGCAAACCTCAACCACTGCCACGAAGAATGCATTCGCCACTCCTTAGTTTTGGATAGCGCGAAAGGGCGCATCCAGCCGCCGACGCTCACGTAGACGCATGAGGCTAGTGGGAAGTTGCAGAAGAGTCAAGAGATAGGCCGTAGGTTCTGCGCCACAGTCATAGCTCGCGACTACTTTGTGTCTTTGGTTTGGATCGACAACAGCTCAACCTCGAAAATCAGCGTAGCGTTGGGCCCGATCTGTCCGCCGGCTCCGCGCTCGCCATAAGCCAATTCAGGAGGAATGAATAGCTGCCACTTTGATCCCACCGGCATGAGCTGCAGCGCCTCCGTCCAACCTTTGATCACCCCAGTGACCGGAAACGTGGCTGGCTGCCCGCGCTTGTAAGAACTGTCGAACTCCGTATTGTTCAACAGCGTGCCGCGGTAATTGCAAACGACGGTGTCCGTGGCGGTCGGCTTGGGCCCGGTGCCTTCCTGCAGAACCTTGTATTGCAACCCGCTAGGCAGCGTCACGATGCCCTCTTTTGTCTTATTGGCCTCCAGAAACGCAAGACCAGCTGCCTGTGCCAACTCCTGTTGCTTCTTGCGCATATCTGTCTGGAATTGAGTGAGGACGGCACGCTCTTCCTCTTCGGTGAGAAGCGTTTTCCCATTCGAAAAGGCATCCCTTAAGCCACGGCCCATGATTGCCGGGTCGATGTCGATCGATTGCTTCCGCAATCCGGCCCCGATATTCATGCCCATCGCATAACTCGTTTTGTCTTTTTGTGTTTTGAGGGTAAGCGGCGGCCTGGCTTTCACTGCAGCTTGCGGACTCTTAGGACCTGTGCTTGATGGTTTTGACGCAGCAGCACCCTGCGACGAACCAGCGCTTTGTGTCTTAGCGGGTGGCGCCTGTTGCGCCAGGCTGCTGGAAAGCACGGCCGCCACCATCAAAAAAAGAAAGGTAACGCGGAATGAATTTTGCATACAAACATTGTGTCATGGCCACAATGCTTGTCAAAACAGAAGCCGCTCGATCACTAAGGCTTTTTCTTTTTGAATAAACCGCCCAGCGCGTTGATCGGATTATCGGGATTTTGCTGCTGTTGTTGCGGCGCCGCCTTGGCCTGTGACCCGCCTCCGAAGCAGCCCAGTTGCGATTTCAACATGCCTGCCGCGACCCCGCCGACGTCAGGAATGAACGTGGGATCCTTGGTTGTCCCTTTGATCTGGAATGGAAGCGTCGGCCCGCTGCCCCCGCTTGCATTTTTGCAATTGCCTAGGAGGCCTCCCGCCGCGCCTGCCGCCCCCGTACTTCCGGTCACTTTTCCGAGCAGGCCACCAACGGCGTCGCCAACGGCATTAGAGGCAGCCCCGGTTGCCGCGCTCCCAGCTGCACCCGCAGCCCCACCGATGGCGTTTTTCAGTGTGGCCGCCATTTTGAAGTCCAAATTATTCTTGGCGTCGATGGTTCCGTTCCCAACCAGCGTACCCAGCGACGTTACCACCGCTTGAAACTTCTGCACTTCAATCCCGGTCGGGGCCATACGCACATCGCTGGTCATTTTTTCAATATCCAGATCCTTGCCCGTATTGAGTCCGACAAGTTTGGATACAGCGGAAAGTTTTGAGCCCAAGTCAAAGCCGGCCAGTTTTGCATTGAACATGCCCACGTTTCCAGTCGTTACAAGTTTGTTCGTGGGGCCGCTCAGTTCCAGGTTGGTATTTAGCGCGCCGGACTGCAGCGAAGCGCCGCTGGGCATGTGGATTCCCAGTGCGGGAAGGAACGTTTCCAAATCCTTCGCTGGCATGTTTTGCCCTTCGACTTTGACGTGCAAGACCACTGCTTCGGAATCCGCGGGAACATCGTAGGTTCCGTTGAGGTGCGCCGTCGCGCCTCCGATTTTCAACGCCGAAGGCTCAAGAACGCCGTGGTTCTTGCGCAGATCGTATTTCGTGTTGAAGTCCACCACCACAGGAACCGACGCCGGCGACCCGCCGGCAATCAGCAAAGCCTTGGAAAGTTTGGCGCTGCCGCTCACCGTCGCTTCGCCGTTTTGCGAAACGAGAGTGGCATTCAGATCGAGCAAGCCGCCGAGCCCCGCGGACGGGTCAAGCAAACCGGTATTGGCCAGATTCAGGTTGTTGACCGTGAGCTTGGCATCCACCGGCGTGAGCGCGGTGTTTTCCTGATCGAGTGGCCCCGCATTGCCATCGACTTTGAGGCTGCCCCCGCCAGGAAGCTCGGCGGTCAACGTCACTGGAAATTTCGTGGTGAGGGAAACGTTGGAAGCCGTCAGGTTCACCTTGTCATACGTGGTGCGCTTCTGGGAGTTCGTCGAGCCGATCACCACGCGCCCGTCGCGCAGCTCCAGCTTCTCAACGGAAAACTCGCCCGCAGAAGAAGGCGTTTCTGTCTTTTGCGCCGCGGGTGGAGGCGTTCCCTTCGCCTGCGACTTCGCAGCCGACGCGCCAAACGAAGAATAGTTCCATTCCCCGTTGGGACTGCGCAGCAAGGTAACTCCCGGACTTTCGATAACGATGCGTGTAATGTTCAGATCTTTGTGCAAGATCAGCGGCAATAACTCAACGCCCACCTTAATGGACTTGGCCGTGAGGAATGGCGAGCTGCCGTACTTCGGATCATCGGCAATCGCCAAGTTGTCCGCGGCCAGCGAGCCGCTGAACAGCGAGAGGCTCAGGTTGCCAACATCCACTTTGCGCCCCAGCGCGGCCGACGCCTTTTCCTCGATCGTCGGCCGGAACTGGTTGACCGGGATCAGAAACGGCGCGACGAGCACAAGCACTACGAGAACGGCAATGACGATGAGTAGGACGCGAAGCATACGGGACATGAGCAACCTCCAGCTTGAAAGGGATGGGAACGTGAACGCGAACGCGTTGCGGCGACGCCGATGATAGCACAGGCATCGCGAATGCCTCCTACCAGGGAAACCCGATAAGAGGCACCTTGTAGCCGCGCATCTACGCGCTCCCAAGCGGCTGGAGCGGCGGGGCATACAGCAAGTCCCGTAGCAAAGAATTAGTTTGAAGCTAAATTCCCAAACAGGTAAGGTATGCGCACCTTATTTTCCTAGAGATTCACGGTCGGACATTGCTCTCGAAAGATGTGGACAAGGACGGGCCGCATGCAGCCATTCATTCAACCTCCTCACCTAAGCTCAGCGCTGTTAGCCACTGCGCTGCTCGTCTTGCTTGCAACCTCCGGCCCGTGCTTAGCTCAGCAACGCATCGTTGCCAACCTTCCGGACGCTCCTGCCCCCAAGCAACAACCGAACGACGCCGGGGCAAAGCAGAAAAATGGACTCTCCAAAACGACCGTCGCAATTCTCAGCCGAAAATCGTTCTTTTTTCCGGATTTGGCCTACACCAGCAAACCGCTGACCAGCAGCCAGAAGTTTTTGCTGGCCGCTGATGTAACCATCGCGCCCTCCGCATTGATCGCAACCGCGACGAGCGCGGCGATCTCGCAAGCAAAGGACTCCTGGCCCGGTTACGGCCAGGGCTGGGAAGCTTACGGCAAACGCTACGGCGCGACGATGGCCCTGAACGCCTCAACGAACATGTTCGGGGTCTTCGTCCTGCCTTCCGTGCTCCACCAGGATCCCCGCTATTTTGTGCTCGCGCATGGCACCTTCTCCCAGCGGATCGCCCACGCGCTGAAGCGCGTCGTAGTGACACCTACAGACGCCGGGGGACAGGCTATGAACGTTTCCGGCATTCTCGGCCCGTTGGGCGCCGAAGGTCTGTCCAATGCCTATCTCCCTGATGCGGAGCGGACCACCGGCAAGACATTTGAACGATACGGAATTCAGATGGCCATCATTGCCGGCGGCAACATCGCTAAGGAGTTTTGGCCAGCGATCTTCAAGACCCTGCGAATTGGCAAGGTAGCTCCCGGCGCAGCCCCGCAAGCCTCACGGCCATAATTCGGCTGTGGCAATTCTCACCTGGCGAAAGTAACGAGTAATGGCGTGTTCCAGGCGTGCGGAATTGGAAAGTGGTGGGGCTGGCGAGAGTCGAACTCGCGACACGCAGTTTAGGAAACTGCTGCTCTATCCATCTGAGCTACAGCCCCGCCCTCAACATGCCCCTTATTTTATCTTGATTTGCGACGATTGCATGGACCTTTCCCAGCCTTGCATTGCAGCAAAACTGTGGCGCGCATTCTGAGCGAAAGTACAAGGGTTGAACACCGGGGCACAGCCCCGCGTAGGAACCCTGGAGAACCGACAATTGTTGTGGCAGCATCGCAGTACAGAGGCTCAATACGGCGCTTCTTCTGGACCAATCATTGTAGATTCGAGGACGAATTTCTCAACTCGCCCAAATTGAGGAGACCGTTAGTCCGGTCGATGAGACCGCCAATCCGCGGCTGCGGCGCCTGCTGTTTGCCACCGCAATTTTCCTGGGCGCATTTCTTCTCTTCAGCGTCCAGTTGATGATTGGCAAGTACATACTCCCCTGGTTCGGCGGGACGGCCGGAGTGTGGACGACCTGCCTGCTCTTCTTCCAGACGACTTTGCTGGGCGGCTACGCGTACGCTCACGGCAGCGTCTCCCGTCTGAACTTGCGTGTGCAAACACGTCTGCACCGGAACACACTGCTGATTTCACTTGCGATTCTTGTGGCTGCGGCCTGCTTTTGGCCTACCCCCATCACCCCGGGGCCTTCCTGGAAGCCGCAAAGCGGAGAAATTGCCGTCTGGCTGATTCTGCGATTGCTATTCGTAAGCGTGGGCGCGGTCGTGTTACTCCTGGCCTCGACCGGCCCGCTGATGCAGCACTGGTTCACTCGCGTCTGCCCGGGCGTGGCGCCCTACAGGTTGTATGCACTCTCGAATGCGGGCTCGTTATTGGGACTGTTGAGCTATCCCGCAGTCCTGGAGCCGATGCTACGCCTGCACACCCAGGCGTGGGTCTGGTCAGCAGGGTACGTTATCTATGCCACAGCGGCGATCTCATGCGCAGCCCTGGCAGCCCGCAGCAGCCTTGCCCCGGCAAGAAAAGCTGAGGCCGAAAACGAAGCCGACGTAGGAACACTACCTCCGAGCAAAAAAACAAAAGCTCTCTGGTTCTCTCTAGCAGCGCTGGGCTCGCTGATGCTCCTGGCCATAACTCGCTTCATCACCGAAGATCTGGCCCCAATTCCGCTGCTATGGGTTCTGCCCCTGGCCGCGTACCTGATTTCATTCGTAATTTGTTTCGATCATCCGCGTTGGTACCGTCCCGGCTTATTTCATCCCCTTTTGCTGGCCACGGCCGTAATGACCATCATGATTTACGGCGGTCTGGGTCTTCCTTTACGGGTGTTTATCGCCGCATTTCTGCTGACCCTGCTCGCCTGCTGCATGTTTTGCCACGGCGAACTCTACCGGCGGCGTCCGCAACCGCAGCATCTCACTTCGTTTTATCTGATGATCGCTCTGGGTGGAGTGGCCGGCAGTGCGTTTGTGAACCTGCTTGCGCCGATTTTCTTCCGCGGCTACTGGGAGATGCACCTTGGCATGGCGCTTTGCCTGATCATGATGGCGGCAATGGCCATAGGCGACAAAGAGTCCTGGGCGCATCGCAGGAATCTGTTTGTGCCCCTAGCGCTCGCAGCGTGGGTTGCGGTCACGGCATTTTTCTGGCTTAGGAACAAATCAGACTCGCTCCCGCACTTTTTCTTGGATTGGCGTTTTTGCGCGCTGGCCATCATTGCTGTGGTCTGCACGCTGCTGGCATTTTCCAATTGGAAAGTCGGCGCGCAAACATCCGCGCTGCTTGTACCGAGAGTCACGCGTTACGCTTTGTTGGCCGCGGTCGCGGCGGCCAGTTGCGTCCTCGTGTGGGCGGGAACTGCGCGGTATCGTTCCTCCAGTTGGGCTCACCGCAATTTTTATGGGGCGCTTTACATCGTGAAGAAGACAACCCCAGTCCCGCACTTCGACTCCTGGGTGCTGATGCACGGGAACACCTACCACGGGATCCAACTAATCGATCCGGGCTTGCGCAATGCACCTACCGGTTACTACAACCAGACAAGCGGCGTTGGCTTGACGCTGCTGAATTATCCGCGGCAGCACAATGCCGCGGGCATCCCCCAGGGTCTCCGTGTGGGCGACATTGGATTGGGAGCCGGGACTATCGCCGCCTATGGCTTGCACGGAGACGTATTTCGATTCTATGAGATCGATCCGGAAATTGTTCGCGTGGCCGCAGGCCAGTATGGGTACTTCTCATTCTTGTCGAATAGCCGGGCACGCATCGAAGTCATCGAAGGAGACGGGCGAATCTCCCTCGAACGCGAACTCGCCAGCGGCCAGCCGCAGAATTACGATGTGTTCGTGGTGGACGCATTCAACGGCGATGCCGTTCCGTCCCATTTGCTGACCAAAGAAGCTTTCGAGTTGTATCTCAAGCATCTCCGCGACGAGAACTCGGTGATCGCGGTGCATGTGAGCAATCGAGCGGTGGAACTAGCCTCGGTAGTCGCCGCGGAAGCCGAGTACTTCCATCTGCACGTTGCGTTTATCAATGCCCCCGGTTTCAGCAGCGCCACCGTCCCCGCAGGCATCATCTCCCCCAACCAGTGGATTTTGCTGTCGCGCAGCCCTAATGTGCTCTCGTTGCCGGCGATTGCCCAAGCCACCAGCCCCATGCATCCTTCCCGCGGAATGCATTTCTGGACCGACGAGCAGAACGATCTACTGCAAATCCTGCGATAAGTGCCCCGCCTTGGCCGCCCAACCTCGGCAAGCGCCGCGAATGCATCCCCTTCGGCGCGACGACCTTCTTCGTACACGGGAATTTGCCAGGGGGAAGGCTATTATTGGTCTTGCCTGCGGGCGATTCTTACGTACTCCGGTTTGTTCTAACCTAAACGAGACTGCTCAGCCGGGTTCCCGACACATAGGGAAAACCTGCAGGGTGTGCAATGATTGTTTCAAAATTTGCATTGTCCTGCGCGAGGCGATTATTGCATCCTGTCACCATGAAAAAGCATCTCACCGCGAACCAAATATCTTGTGTCCCCTGTCCTACCTGCGGTGTCGCCCCCCGGAATGGGTTGCAAACGATACTCCGGCGCTCTACGCCGGCATCCACATGTAGATCGGAGATTTGTCGCCATTGAGGCGTTGGTTCAAGCCGAAACAGTTCACGCCGGCCCCTCGAAAAGAAAGTCCAAACACCCCAGCAGCTAGCGCCCGCGATTTGCAGGGTAGCTATTGCGCGTTTAACTGCAGCGCGACGTAAGACCCCGCCTCAAAGGGAGGCCGCCTTATTCTGTAGCGATAGCAATGGCGTCGCTTGTGCTCGCGTTGCCCGCATCGAAACGCTGACCGTCGTTCCTAGGGAACTGGGCGTTATATTGAAATATTGAACCCGCCGTGAAGCTGCCGAACCCGCTCTTCCATTCCCCGCAATCCCACCCCGGAAGCGTGACCGTTTTTAGACCCTTTCCGTCGTCGGCAACCTGCAGGGTTATGCCGCCAGCGGAATGAGTGATGGAAATATCCACCGATTTTGCCTCCGCATGTTTGTGAATGTTGGTGAGGCACGCCTGCACGATGCGGAAAATCGAGATTTCCAGGTCCCGTGCAAGCCGGGGTAAGTCCTTCGGGACGTCAAGCCTCGCAGCAATCTTGCTGCGCTCGGAGAAACCCTGGACGTAGATTCTGAGCGCCGCGCGCAAACCAGCTTCGTCGAGGAGCGGCCGATGAAGGAGGTGCGAATCGTCCGGGTCTCATTGGAAATTTGCTCAACGATCGGCTTGGTCTCAAGGGGCACACACAATCGAGTTTCCCGGAGAGTGGGAATCCCGCACCCCCCGTGGGATTCCCTCTCTCCACCGCCACCGCGGCGGAAGAAAGGCCAGATACTAGAACCGGACAGAGCATGTGCTAATAGAACCGGACATCTCGATGTGCTAACAATATTCTAGATTCTAGCCAGAAAACCCTTGACAAACCGTATACTAATATGATAACGTGCGCTATGTTAGCTCGGCAGGTAACCCTCCCAGGCCCCCGCGCCACCACCTTAACTCCTTTACTCCCATACTCTTGCGCACTCTTGAACTCTCTTGCACCTCTTTTTTGCACTCCTGTCCTTTGTTTTCAATCGTTTGCGCACTCTTTGACAAAAACACGAGGGGTGGGGCGTACCGCGATTCCGTTTCGGCCACCCACTGTTCACTACCCACTACTCACCACCCACTCTCCTTTAACTACATTTAGAATCAACACTTGCAAAAGTGTAACAAAACAAACAACTTTAACTCTCTTTAGAATGAACACTTATGCAAAACCCAGGGGGAGGGGGACCACGCGTCTAAGTCACAGGGCTCTCTTTTCAGGGTTCCCCCCACAGCGGGGGGGCCGAACTACTGTGTGCCGGTCAGATACGACTTGCGGTGGCGCACTTGATAATTCCCGGTTACTTTGACCTCGATTTGCCGGTAGGAGTTCGCGGGCCCGCGCGGCGTCGGGTAGTAGGCAAGCCGGTACTGGGTACGCAGCTCGCGATTGATGCGGTCGAAAATACCGTCCAGCTCTGCTACCGAATCGGGAAAGAACATCGCGCCACCCATGGTGTCCGTAATGGTTTCCAGCGCGTGCTCACCCGCGGTGTTTCGGCCGCTTTCGTTTTTCACCGGCCGGATCACAATGGTGTAAAGGAGTGAGCCAGAGCGCACCGCCTCCTTGCGCGCGGCATCGAAATCGGCTCGGCTGGTGGTTTCGCCGGCATCCGTTACCAGAATAATCACGCGGCGGCGATCCTCTCCACGCCGCCCGAGGGTGGTGGAACCGAGGAGAATGGCGTCATAAATGGATGTGCCCGAGCCGGCCGGCATGCGGTGCACCGCAGCCTGCAGCGAAGCGACGTCATCGGAAAATGCCGCCAGCTGCGTAATGTCTTCGTCCACGGCGAAAACGGACAGGCGATCGCCTTTGCGCAGCACTTGGCGGATAAAATGCGCGGCCGCCTCCTCCTCCAATGCGATTTCTTTGTGCGCGCTGAGGCTGGCATCGATCATTAGCGCAAGGTCGAGCGGCAACTGCGTTTCCGGTTCGAAGACGTCAATCTTCTGCTCGACACCTTCCTCGAAAAGCTGGAAGGATTCGCGCGGCAGGTCCGGCGCGGGGCGATTGTGCTCGTCAAGTACGCTGACCAACACATTGACCAGATTGACGCTGACGCGAATGCGTCCGCGCTGCGGCGCGCTGTCCTGCTCCTGGTCGGGTTGCGCAGGTTGGCCCTTCTCCGCGTTACCGCTTTTGGATTTCTGTGCCCAGGGAGGACGATCCGGTTTGTCTTGTGCGAAACTCGCAACTACCGCAAGCAGGTTGGCAGCAAGCAATGCCGCGAGCAACGGGACTGCAAGCACGTACAGCGGCGCTGCAACCCTGGCTGGAAAGAGAGTGAATCGCATTGCTATTTAGGATGCGCTCTTCCGCGTCTGCGTATCCTGGGGGATGGGAGGGAGTTCGCCGTCAGCCCACACCGCGCCGTCCTCGAAATATTCTTTCTTCCAGATCGGCACCGACCGCTTGAGCGTATCAATCGCAAAGCGGCAAGCTTCAAAGGCGGCGGCGCGATGCGGCGCACTAATCGCGATGTAAACGCTTGTTTCACCGATCTCGAGACGGCCAAGCCGGTGCGCAATGGCTACGCGGTCAATCGGAAACTTGGCGTGAACGTCCGCCGCGATCTCGTGCATTTTGGCAAGAGCCATGGACTCGTAGGCTTCGTATTCCAGGTAAAGAGTCCGGCGCCCATGGGATTGATTGCGCACGCAGCCATCGAAGGTGACGATAGCACCGTCGGCACCGGTACGGACATGGCGGACCAAGGCGTCCGCGTCGATGGTTTTCTGGACGAGCAAAATCAAGTCGGCGCTGGCGGCGGTCGGCATGGAGTTGCGTCAGCCGCCGCTTACCGGCGGAAGAAAAGCGATTTCGTCGCCGGAATCGAGTGGCGTGCTCCAGGCGGCGAATTCCTGATTCCGCGAGGCCACAACAGAGCGGCGATAGGATGCGAACTCCGGCTGGCGCGCGACGAAGGTGGCGAACAGTTCCTCGATGCGCGAACCGGAAGTCAGTTCGACAATTTCTTCCGCTCCGCCGGCGATTTCCTTAAGGCGGCCGAAAAAGAGGACTTTTACGCGGATGGATGCGGTTACGTTCGAGGGTGTCGCGCTAGGCATAAAGGGGGATTGTAACCTGCGGCGCAGCGCACGGCCAGCGCCGGCACGGGCGCGGATGCTTCAGGAAGTTAGGCTACAGTCTTATCCGGGTTGACCCTGCGGGCTTGGGTGCGTAGCGTCTGTGTTAGCGTGGAGAACGCATGAAAGTTGTGATTGCCGGGTCGAGTGGACTTGTGGGCACGGCGCTGACGGATTCGCTTGTGCGCGATGGGCATACCGTGGTCCGGCTGGTGCGTTCCGGCAGCGGTACGAAACTAGAGAAGGCCAAGAAGAGCGAGGGGCGACAACAGGAGGAACGAAGAACCACGCAGAAAACCGGCGCCGGGAAAATTTTCGATGTCGCGTGGAATCCGATTACTTGCGACCTGGAAGGTGAACCGTTCGGCAAAGAGCGCGACAAAATCGAAGGCGCGGATGCGGCCGTGAATCTGGCGGGCGCATCGATTGGTGAAAAAAGCTGGAGCGCCGAGCGCAAAGCGATATTGCGATCGAGCCGCATACACACCACCAGAGAGCTAGTCTGCGCGCTAGAAAAACTGGAGGACGGGCCGAAGACGCTGATATCGGCGTCGGCCATCGGTTACTACGGGAATCGCGGCGACGAAGTGCTGAGCGAAGAAAGCAAGGCAGGCGACGACTTTCTGGCGCGCTTAACGCAGGAATGGGAAGCGGAAGCGCTGAAGGCTGAGACGCTGGGTTTGCGCGTCGTGCGCCTGCGCTTTGGGGTTATTTTGGCAAAGCATGGAGGTGCATTACCGCAAATGATGCGGCCGTTCAAATTTGGCTTCGGCGGAAGACTCGGATCGGGGCAACAGTGGATATCGTGGATCACGCTGGAGGACACAGTCAGCGTGATTCGGAAGGTGCTGGAAAATCGGGCGGTGAGCGGCGCGGTAAATGTGGTGGCTCCGCAGCCGATACGCAACGCTGATTTTGCCCGAGCGCTGGGACACGCGATGCACCGGCCGGCGATCGTTCCGGCTCCGGCCTTCGCGCTGGAGTTTGCGTTGGGAGAGATGGCCGAGGCTTTATTGCTAGCGAGCCAGCGGGTAGCGCCTTCGCGGCTAGAACAGCTTGGCCACCGATTTTCGCAGCCAGACTTGAGATCGGCGCTGGCCACCGTTCTCGCGGACAATGGCCGTTCGCGCGACTAAATTCGTACGGTGCCCTCGAAAACTTTTACGGCTGCGCCGCTGACGCGGGGCACTAGCTTTTTGCCCTCTTGCGTGACTTCCACTTCGATGTGACTGGGGCGCCCCATTTCTTCGCCTTGCAAAATGTTGAGCGTGTGGGCGGGAGAGAGCCTGCCATGTTTCACCAGATAAGCGCCGAGCGCGCCGGCAGCCGAGCCGGTGGCGGCATCTTCGTATAGTTCCCAGGGAAGCATGCCGCGCGAGAAGGCTTTGCCGTTTTCACCGCAGGCGAAGCAGTACGCCATGGTGGCATTTTTGCCGAGCAGTTTGCGAAGTCCGACCATGTTCATAACGATTTTGCCGAGCGCAGCACGATTGCGCAGGGGCACCATGAGATTAAAGATTCCAGTGGAAACATATTCGGGCTCGAGCTTGGGGTCGAAATCCTTTGCGGATAAACCCAGAGCGGCGGCCAACGCTTTTTTATTAAGCTTTGCGGGACGGAACGCCGCGTTCTGTTGCGTCATGGTCACGCGTTGCGGACGCCCATCCTTGAAGCGGATTTCCACGGGGAGAACTCCCGCGCCGGTCTGCTGCAGAACGTGCACGCCGCCTTCTTGCGCGGGCACCACACCCAACTCGGCAAGCAGGAACCACGTGCCGATCACCGGATGGCCGGCTAATTTCAACTCTTCGCGCGTGGTGAAAATACGAAGACGCGCCAGCGCCTGGTCCTCGGTGGGCTTTTGAACGAAGACGGTTTCGGAAAGGTTCATCTCGCGGGCGACGGCGAGCATGGCGTCATCGGAAAGGCCATCGCCATCGGTAATAACCGCGAGCGGATTGCCTTCAAACCGCGTGGTGGTGAAAACGTCAAGGGTGTAGAAGCGGCGTTCCATTGGGGATTGCCATTTGGCGCGAGCAAACTGCTGGGCAGTCAGATGCTCTCGAGCGGGGCGGCGGTCCTTTCGTTAACGATATTACCTGTATTCAGGGTGGATTTGGGCTCGATTAGGACGATATGGACTTCTTCATCGGCGACAGGGCAATGCTCGACACCTCGCGGCACGATGACAAACTCGCCTTCCCGGACGATGGCCTCGTGGTCCCGGAATTTCATGCGCAGCGTACCTTTGACCACGAGAAACAGTTCATCTTCGTTGTCGTGGTGATGCCAGATGAACTCGCCCTTGACCTTGACGGCTTTCACCGCGCAATCGTTGATTTCGCCGAGCACGCGCTGGTTCCAGTGATCGGAGAAGCTGTTGAACTTGTCCTTCAGATTAATGGTTTGCATTTTGCACCCGGACTTAAAGGTTGTGCACGATTTCCTCTACCGCGGTAAGAACGCGGCGCGTGGTTTCCGGCTTGGAGGTTTCGGAGTATGCGCGCAGAAGATTCTCTGTACCGGAGGTGCGCACCATTACCCAGCCGATTTCGCCGAGATAGACTTTGATACCGTCCATGTCTTCGCGGCGGGTCACCGGCCAGTCCAGCAGCTTTTTCAGCTTGCCGTCGGAAAAATGCGCGATGGCTTTTTCTTTCTGGCCGGGTTTCACATCGAGATCGACGCGGCCGTAATGATATTCGCCGAATTCCGCATACAGCGCGCGGACTAATTCGCCGAGCGATTTGCCGTGCCAAGCCATCAATTCAGCGAGCAGAAGCGCGGATACGGTAGCGTCGCGCTCGGGTAGGTACAGGCTGGTGCCGATTCCGCCACTTTCCTCGCCGCCGATCAGGATATTTTGTTCCAGCATCAGCTCGCAAATGTATTTGAAGCCAATGGGAACTTCGTGGAGCTTGCGATAGAATTTTGCGGCGAGTTTGTCGACCAATTTTGTAACGGAAAAGGTTTTGGCGATATCGCCGGGGAGCTTGCGCGTGCCGGCGAGATGCCAAACAAGGAGCGCGAAGATTTGGTGCGGATTTATGAATGAGCCGTCGCGATCGATGGCGCCGATGCGGTCGCCGTCACCGTCGGCACAGAATGCCGCGTCGTATTTTCCGGCGCGGACTGCTTGCCTCGCGCCTTCGATGTGCGGCTCGATGGGCTCCGGGTGAATACCGGCAAAGCGCGGATCGCGCGTGCTTCTAATTTCGTCGCATGCCACACCATTACGCGTGAAGAGTTCGCGGAGCAACCCAGCCGCGGAACCGTACATGGGGTCACACACGAAACGGAATTTCGCGTCGCGAAGGCGCTGCCAATCGACTAGTTTCTCGATGGTATCGAGATAGGGAGCGCGGGGCTCGAGCGGCTGAATCAAATCCTTACGCGGAGGCAGCGGCGGTGGGCCATCGCGAAGAACGTTGGCCAGCTCGCTTTCAATTTGCGCGACGATCGATGGCAAGGCGCTGCTGCCATAGCTTGCCTTGTACTTGATCCCGTTCCAGCTGTAGGGATTGTGACTCGCGGTGATGACGATGCCGCCGGCAGCTTTGCGCTGGCGAACGAGCAGGGAGATTGCGGGCGTAGGGCAGGGCTTGTCGGCCAGCCAAACCTGAGTGCCGGTGGCGCTGACGACGTCGGCAACGGCGGCAGCGATGGTATCCGATGCGAAGCGGTGGTCGTAACCGACGAGCACGCCTTTGCGCGCATCTTCGCCGCGCACCACGTAGCGGGCAATGGCATGTGCGACTATGCGCGCGTTCGCGAAGGTGAAGTCCTCCGCGATGATGGCGCGCCAACCGTCGGTGCCGAAGCGGATGGATTGCATGGATTTTGAGTATACGCGAAGCTGAAATTTTCCAACCAGGCCAGATTGGCTGGCTTTAGAGCAAATCCTTGCGGCGGTTTTCTTCCAGCCATTTCACGATTTTGCCGACGTCTTGGGTGCGTTCGCGGGGGCAGATCAGGAGGGCGTCGGGAGTTTCGACCACGACCAGGTCGTTGACGCCGATGGCCGCTACGAACTTCGATGGGCTCCAGAAAAGGTTACCGGTGGCGTCCAGGGTGAACGCGTCGCGCGGCAAAATGTTGTCGCTGGGAGCTTTCGTCAGTAGCTCGTGGACGGCGGCCCAGGAGCCGATATCGCTCCAGCCGATTTCGGCGGGAATTACGAAGACGGAAGGGGAGCCGGGCTGGCGTGTGGCAGGTTCCAGGATTGCGTAGTCGACCGAAATGTTTTCGAGCTTGGGATAGATCGCGCGCAGCTTGCGGTCGTAACTGCTTTTCCCGATGCTTTCCGCGAGGGATTCGAGCGCGGCGAACGTCTTTGGCAGATGCTTATCCAGATTTTCGAGAAACGTGGACGCGCGCCAGAAAAACATTCCGGCGTTCCAGTGATAGTCGCCGGAACCGGCATAAACTTTGGCGACGGAAAGCGCGGGCTTTTCCGTGAAGCGGCGAACGGCGTAGACGGGAAAACCCTTTGAATCCAGGGCATCGCCCATACGCTCGATGTAGCCGAAGCCAGTTTCAGGGCGCGTGGGAGGAATGCCGAGAACGACCATGCGGCCCTTGCGGCGGGCGACTTCGAGGGCGGCGCGCACGATGATGCGGTAGCGCTCGGGATTGGCGATGTAATGATCGGCGGGAAGGACGGCGAGCAGAGCATCGCCACGGGCTGCGTGACGCACATGCAGCGCGGCGAGAGCAATCGCAGCCGCGGTGTTGCGACCGACAGGTTCGGTGATGACGCGTTTGCGGGCGGCGGGCGGCAACTGCTTCTTGAGCTCGGATGCCTGCTCGCTGTTGGTGACCGTCCAGATGCGATCCGGTGGAATCAACGGGCGCAGGCGCGCGACAGTTTGCTCCAACATGGTTTGCTTGCCGATGATATTCAGCAATTGTTTGGGTGTGCGTGTGCGGCTGCGCGGCCAAAAACGAGTGCCGCGTCCGCCGGCGAGGATTACCGCGTGCACGGTGAGGGATTCGCTGGGCATCTAGCGACATCTTACGGAAACGCGGCTGGGAGAGAAGAAAAAACTTAACACAGAGTTCGCAGAGGAGGAGGCACAGAGGGCACAGAGGGCAGAGAAGAACAAGCATCAGGAGAAGATGGTTTGGGCGAGCCAGGTTTCGGGGATGGCGGCCTGACGGAGTTCTGTGCGCAGGCGATTGAGATCGGGGACGTAGGTTCGAATGACGGAGGTGCTTTGCTCGGGATGGAGGGAAAAGCTTCCGAGAGTCGCGGGGATGAACCAGCACTGGCCGCGACGATAGGCCAGCGGCGACCCTTGCCAGTGAATGTGGCCGGTTCCGTCGAGGATCACGAAGAGCTCGAAGCGATCGGGCATGGATTGGGCCTGGATGGAAGCTCGGAAATCCCAGCGCTCGGTGGCGAAGTAGGGACACGCCGCGAGCAATGTCTTGTGGACGCGCTCTCCCGGCAAATGCAGCGCCGCCAATTTGACGGGAGCCGGGGCGTCAAAGTTCATTACTGCGAGGGCCTTTTCGATGTGGAGTTCACGGGGCCGGCCGTGGCCATCGACGCGGCCGTAATCGTAAAGGCGATAGGTTAAGTCCGAATATTCCTGCACCTCGCACAAGATCATACGAGGACCGATGGTGTGCGGCGTGCCCGCGGCGACGAAGAAAGTGTCGCCGGCGCTTACGGAATGCGACTGGAAGATTTCTTCGAGCTTGCCGTCTTTCATGGCGTCGAGGAACTTCTGCTTATCCGTGCCGGGCTTTAGACCGAGCAATAGGCTGGCCCCAGGCTCCGCGGAAACGGCGTGCCACATTTCGGTTTTGCCCTTGCCGCCGGCACTTTGTTCGTGAGCGGCGGCGTAGGTGTCGTCCGGGTGCACTTGGATGGAGAGCTCGTCCTGCGGAAAGATGAACTTCACGAGAATCGGGAAGTCCTTTACTGAGGCCATGCGGGAGCCGCGCCATTCCGCGGGCATGGCAGCCCACGCGTCGATCAGTTTTTTTCCGGCGAAAGGCCCGGAAGCGATTTTGCAATCGACGCCGGTGAGCCAGGCTTCGCCAAGCGGCTCCGCTAGATTGGTTTTCTCTGGATAAATGGGCGTGAGCGAGCGCGAGCCCCAAAGGCGAGGGCTGAAGATAGGGTCGATGCGTATCGGCTCAGGTTGCACGGAGTCCGGGGCGAATCAGGCGGCGGCTTCGGCGCGACTGAAGAAGCGGTCGAGGCGGCGCAGGCCTTCGTCGATGCGCTCGATGGACGTGGCGTAGGAGAGGCGCAAATATCCGGGAGCGCCGAAGGCGTCGCCGGGCACAAGTGCTACTCGCGCTTTGTCGAGCAGGAGCCTGGCTAGCTCGGTGGTGTTTTTTGCCAGCGCGCCGCCGGCGGTGCCGTTGGCAAGATGCGCGGCGACGTTCGGAAACGCGTAAAACGCGCCGCCCGGCTCCTCACAGGTGACGCCGGGAATGGCGCGCAGGCCGTCAACAATGCGGCGGCGGCGACGGGCGTATTCGGCGAGCATCACGGGAACGGAATCCATCGAGCCGCGCATGGCCTCGAGCGCGGCGTACTGTGAAATGGATGTGGGATTGGATGTGGACTGGCTTTGCAGCTTGATTGTGGCTTGGACTAGCGCTTCGGGAGCCAGCGTGTAGCCGATGCGCCAGCCGGTCATGGCGAACGTTTTCGACATGGAGCCGATGATGACGACGTTTTCCTTTGAGTTTGCGACGCTGGCGACGGAATAAGGTTTGTGGGGGTCGTAGGTGAAATGCGAGTAGCACTCGTCGCTCATCAACCAAACGTTATGTTTCTTGCAGATGGCGAGAATGCGCTCGTACTCGTCAGGAGGAATGACGCCGCCGGTGGGGTTGTTTGGCGAGCTCAAAATGACCATGCGCGTTTTGGGGGTGATGGCTTTTTCGATGACGCTGGCCTTCACGCTGAAGCCGTCTTCCGGCCGCGTCTCGACGTGAACTGGCGTACCGCCCGCGTACTTGACGATGTCCGGATAGCTGACCCAATAGGGCGCGGGAATGATGACCTCATCGCTTTGCTGCACGAGCACGCTGACTACGTTGAAGATGGAGTGTTTGCCGCCGACGTTTACGACGCATTCTTTGGGCTCATAATTCGATTTCAATTCGCGCTTGTGCCAGGCGCAGATGGCTTCCCGGAGGGGCATGATGCCGCCGGTGGCGGTGTACTTCGTATGGTTTTGTTCGATGGCGCGAATCGCGGCTTTTTTGATGTGATCGGGCGTGGGGAAGTCTGGTTCGCCGGGGCCGAAGTCGGCGATGTCGACCCCCTTGGCCTTCAGCTTCTCGGCTTCGGAAATGACGGCCGAAGTCGGCGAGATTTGGATGCGATTGATGCGTTCGGTCAGTTGCACACGATCTCCTCTTGTCAGCGCCGGCGCTCTTGCCGACGTACGGTACTCAAATTCTATCGCAAAAATCGGTCACGAAATTTTTGCGCGTAGGCGCTCTTCCACTACCGGCGGCACTAGACCCTGCAGCGGGCCGCCGAGCTGGGCGATCTCGCGCACGAGCTTTGAGCTCAAGTAGCTATAGGTTTCGCCCGGGAGCATGAATACGGTTTCCAGGCGCGGCTCAAGCTTGCGATTCATAAGCGCCATTTGCAATTCGTATTCGTAGTCGGAAATGGCGCGAATGCCGCGCAGGATGACGCCGGCGTGACGCTTGCGCGCATAGTCCACTAGCAAGCCGTCGAAGACTTCGACCTCGACGCCGGACCATTGCCGGGTCACTTCGCGCAACATCTCGACTCGCTCGGCTACCGAAAACAGCGGCGATTTTTCGGCGTTGCGCAGAACGGCGACGATCAGAAGGTCGAACATCTTTTCGCCGCGCTCGATCAGGTCGAGGTGGCCGTTGGTCACCGGATCGAAGGAGCCCGGGTAGATGGCGATAGACGTTTTCATGGGTGCTGCACGATGTGCGTATTCTAACTCAGGCTTTCCAGGCGGCAGGCAGCAAACTTTTGGCCTGGGGTTTCGGTATCCGGCCAGATTGGCGTGCCTTGAGATTGCGCAGAATTGTTTTTGTGGTGCCCTGCGGCTGTGACACTATGCGGGACTGCGCCGCAGACGAAATTGTGGCGGCAATGGTGTGGAGGAGGTCGGGGCGAATGGGCGCGAGTCACTGGATGCACGGAATGTGGGCGATGGGATTTGCATTGCTGCTGTTTGCCGGCGGCGCCTGTGCGCAGGAGCAACCCAAGCTTAATTTGATGCCGTGGCCTGCGAATATGCAGGCGGGGAGCGGGACGTTGCGCGTGGACGCCTCGTTTTCCGTCACGCTGACTGGGCACACGGAGGCGCGGCTGGATCGCGCGGTGCAGCGTTTTTTGCGGCAGCTTTCGCGGCAGACGGCGGTGCCGTTTTCGGGGAAGGCATCGACGAAAGCGAACCTGACGGTGCACACGGACCATGCCAGCAAGGAGGTTCAAGAGCTCGGTGAGGATGAGTCGTACACGCTTTCGGTCACCGCGGATGGCGCGACGATCGACGCTGCAACGCCACTGGGGGCGATGCACGGATTGCAGACTTTCCTGCAATTGGTGGAGGTTTCGCCGGATGGCTTTGTCGCTCCGGCGTTCACTATTCAGGATAAGCCGCGGTTTCCGTGGCGCGGGCTGACAATCGATGTGAGCCGCCACTTTATCCCGCTCGACGTGCTCCGGCGGAATGTGGACGGATTGGAGGCGGTGAAGATGAACGTCCTCCACTTGCACCTTTCGGACAATCAGGGCTTTCGCGTGGAGAGCAAGAAGTTTCCGAAGCTGCACACGCTGGGCTCGGACGGGTTGTATTACACGCAGGAGGAAATTCGCGAGCTGATTGCTTATGCGCGTGATCGCGGAATTCGTGTGGTGCCTGAGTTTGACATGCCGGGGCACAGCACGGCGTGGTTTGTGGGGCACCCGGAATTGGCGAGCGGACCTGGGCCGTATGAGATCCAGCGGAAGTGGGGCGTTTACGATCCCGCGATGGATCCCGCCAACGAGAAGACTTACAAATTTCTCGATGAGTTTGTCGGCGAGATGGGCAAGCTGTTCCCGGACCATTATTTTCATATTGGCGGGGACGAGGTGAATGGAAAGGCTTGGGATGCGAATGCGAAAATCCAGGAATTCAAGAAGTCGCACAATTTGACGAGCAACGAGGCGCTGCAGGCGTACTTCAGCGGACGCGTTCAGAAGATTGTCACCAAGCACGGCAAAGCAGTGGTGGGCTGGGACGAAGTTTTTATCCCGGGTGTGCCAAAAGACATTGTGATTCAATCCTGGCGCGGACAGGAATCACTCGCGCAAGCCGCCGCGCAGGGATATCACGGCATTCTTTCGAACGGGTACTACTTGGATTTGGGCTGGTCTGCGGCGCGGCACTATGCGGTTGATCCGGCGAGCGGTCCGGCGGCGAATCTGACACCGGAACAGCAGCGGTTGATCCTGGGCGGTGAATCATGCATGTGGGCGGAGTATGTGAACGCGGAAAACATCGATTCCCGGATCTGGCCGAGGAACGCGGCGATTGCGGAGCGGTTGTGGTCGCCGCAAAACGTGACCGATGTTGCGTCGATGTATACGCGGTTGCACGCGGTCAGTGGCGAACTGGAATGGCTCGGGCTGACGCATCGAACCTATTACCCGCAGATGCTGAGACGGATTTCCGGGCCGAGCGCTACCGCGGGGGAATTGTTCGCGGTGAGGACTTTGGCGGACGTGGTCGAGCCGGTGAAGGATTACACGCGGGAAGCGATGGCTCCCGGGGAACCGACCAGCGCGACGCCGATGAATCGCGTGGTGGATGCCGTTCCGCTGGAAAGCGATGTGGCGAGACGTTTTGGGGAGATGGTGGACAAGTTTGTCGCGTCGTCCTGCCGGGACGCAGGCGCCGCTGCGCAGCTGCGTGTGCAGTTGTCCGCATGGCGGGACAATGATGGCAAGCTGCAGCTGCTGGCACAGCGGTCATTCCTGGTGAAAGAGGTTGCTGCTACTTCGCAGGACTTGTCGGGGTTGGCGGCGGTTGGTCTGGCCGCGCTCGACTTCGCCGCGAAGGGTGGAGTCGCGCCGGAGGATTGGAAAGCGCAGCAACTTGCGGTGATTGAGCAGGCCAAGAAGCCGAAGTCTCAGCTTCTGCTGATGCCTGCGCCGGCGATACAGAAGCTGGTAGAAGCCGTTGCCGCGGGCGGAAGCTGCGCTGCGCCGAAATAGGACTAGCATTTGCGCGCTTTACGCAGAAGCAAAAATGATAGGGTTATGTTAGAACGTGAAGCGTCGAACTCAGTTTCGCATCCTGGTCGGGACGTCTTTTTTAGCGGCGCTGGCCGCGTTGACCGGGAACGCCGTTTGCGCGCAGCAGGCACCCGTGCCAGCTCCGCCTCAGCAGCCTCCGACTGTACCTTTCGTGGAGGAAGCGAGGCCAAATGTGGCGGCGCCGTGCGTCGAGCCACCGCCGATGGTGCGGCTGGAAGACTATAACGGGCCGCTGAAGAAGGTCGTGGGTACGTTCGCGCGGCCATTGGAACGCAAGTCAGTGCATCCCCCGCAGTTCAAGCCGGGCGCGAAATTGTGCACGCTCACGTTGAAAGGCAAGTTTCGGTTGTTCGTGCAGGATTCATTCGACCCGGTGACAATCCTCGGCTCTGCTTTCGACGCAGGGCTGGACCAAGCGCAAAATTCAGACTCCAGCTATGGCCAAGGCGCGGAGGGTTATGCGAAGCGTCTTGGCGCAGACTATGGCGGTGACGCTACCTCCAGGTTCTTCAAGGATTTTGCCTATCCGTGGATATTTTCGGAGGACCCGCGCTACTACCGCTTGGCGCACGGGAGCGGTACGAGGCGTTTCTTCCACGCAATGGAGCACGCCGTTGTGGCGCACCGGGACGACGGCACGCGCATGTTCAATTTTACGGAATGGTTGGGGACGGCCAGCGCGGTGGTGCTCAGCAACACGTATCATCCGGACAGCCGGCGCGGCTTCGCTCCGACAGCGGAGCGGGTGAGCTTCAGCATTCTGCAAGATATGGGGTTCGACGTTTTGCGCGAATTCTGGCCCGAAATTTCCCGCAAACTCAAGTTGCCGTTCCGCGGTGAAACGCCGCCGGTGAACCCCAGCTCGAATCCTGCCACCTAGTTGGCGCACACGCCGCACCGGTGCGAAGCCTCGAAGTGCAAATGGGAAATCGATTCCTGGTAGCGCGGCTCGCCCTTATTACTTGTAACAAATGGATGAAGCGGAACGTAAATAGTGGCTGTGGGAGAGGTGTTCCCGATGGATCGTGATTATGGACAGAAGCAAGAGCCGGAGGGATGATGATGCGCATGTTTGCAAGCTGGAAGGCCATTGGTTTGGCCGTCGCGCTAGTTGCAGCTTTCGGTGCATCAGGACAGACGCCGACGTTACCTCCGGCGGATAACGTCATTCACATTGAGATCAGCGGGTTGCGCACCGACAAAGGGCAGATGCTTTGCGCGCTATTTTCTTCCGCGGAAGCGTTCCCGACGAAAGCTGATAAGGCGGTTGCGCGGCTGACCGCAAAAATCGCGGAGCGGCAGGCGGTCTGCGACTTCACGGGAGTAGGGCAGGGCACTTACGCGGTGTCTGTTGTTCACGACGAAAACTCGAACGGGAAGCTGGACCGAAATTTTATCGGGATGCCGCGCGAAGGTGTCGGGGCGTCAAATGACGCGAAGGGTCACATGGGGCCACCGAAGTTCAGCGCGGCTTCTTTTCCGTACAAGGGCGGCCGGCTCGATTTGAAGATCCACGTGAACTATCTGTAGCGGAGGTCGCGCATGGGCTTGTGGCTGATGGCGTCGTTTCCTGCCTGGGAACCGCACTTCGATTTCCTTCGCGGTCCCGCGAATGAGTTGATGATGCTGCGCTGGCTGCATTTTATTTTCGGGATTATCTGGATCGGGCTGCTTTACTTTTTCAATTTTGTTGGTACGCCGACAATGAAGGCGCTGGAGCCAGGGGTGCGCGTAAAGGTGTATCCGGTGCTGATGGCGCGAGCGATGGCCTGGTTCCGATGGTCGGCGCTGGTCACGGTGTTGGTGGGGATGCGGTACTTTTTCTCGATGCTGGTGACGGATGCGCGCAACTCGGGCGATTCAGGCTTGGCGCTGCGCTGGTTTGGCTGGTGGGTCCTCGTGTGGGTTGTGGCCTATGAGGGGATTTATTTCTTGCAACTCCCGGCCAAGGGAATACGCGACTCGGTTTGGGTACGAGCGATTGGGATCGGCGCGATTGTGATTGCGGCTTCCTGGATGGTAATGGCGCTGAATGGCGGCGAACATGTATCGAGCGCGCATTTGGCAATTAGCGTCGGTGGTGGGCTCGGATTTGTGATGTTGCTGAATACTTGGGGTGTGGTTTGGCGGGCACAGAAGCGGATGATTGCGTGGACGCGTGCGGCGGCAGAGCAGGGCACTCCTTTGCCTCCGGAAGCGGAGCGCATGATGCGATGGACATTTCTTACGGCGCGAACGTCTTTGTGGCTTTCGTTTCCGATGCTTTTTCTTATGGGGGCGAGCAGCCACTATTCGTTCTTGAGTACCGTCGCACGTTAGAAGCAGAAAAAGACTTAACACAGAGTGCACTGAGGCCGGAGCACAGAGTTCGCAGAGAAGAGATTCGTAGAAAACGGGAGCGACCACTGAAAAATAAAAGGGAGGCGGGCCAGGTCTTCCCGCCTCCCTTGGTTTCCCGTTTCCGGGAAATGCCGGCTAGCCTGACGGAGGGCGGCCAGCCGGTCGTGTGTTGGCCTGGCTATGAAACCCCGGCGGCGCGAAAAAAGTTTCGTTGGCGGCGAAAAAAATTAAGTAGAATCGTTTGGGAAAGCATCCTCTGACCGCTGGAGTTCCCTCCTATGCCGCGCCCTTCACACTTGAGTTCCGATAACATCCTTAGATTTCTACAACTTAGGCGAGATCCTGCCTCACCTGACGATATTGCGGCCGGTCTGCACATGCGCCGGACCGACCGCCACGCGCTCGACAAATTGCTCAATACGCTGAAAAGGCGTCGCGCGATTGAGGAACTCCCCGGTGGACGGTACCAGCTGGCTGGCCGCAAGGAGCAGCGCGGCGGCGATGGGACGGGCCGTGCGTCGGGCGACGGAAAGCCGGGAGCAAGTTCCCAGGCAGAGGCCGCCGGTCGCGGCGTCGCCACGCACAACGAAATCAGGGGCCGGTTGGTGCTGCATCACGACGGATATGGATTCGTGGTGCCCGATCCGCCGGTCGAGTGGCTGGATCGCGACGTGTTCATACCCCGCGACGGCGTCGAAGACGCGATGCATGGCGACACAGTGCTCGTGAAGATTCAGCGCGTGAGCGGATCGGGCGACGCGCAGCGGGCCGAAGGACGAATCATTCGCGTTCTGGGGCGGGCGCACCCCACCGTCGTGGGATTGTTTCGCTACGGTGCGCGCGGGAACACCGTGCTTCCCTACGACGCGCGCATGCAGCACGCGATCGAGATTCCTCCGGGCATGGAACTGACTCCCGGGCTGGCCAAGAAGCTCGGCTTCAGCGGCGCAGATGAACGGAGCGTGCGCGGGCGGCGCGTTCCAAAATTAGAAGAGCTGGACGGCGCGGTGGTGAATGTCGAAGTGGTGCGGTATGCGCGAGGCGGTGAGGCGCCGACTGGACGTGTGATCGAAATCTTGGGACGGCCGGGCGAGCTGGGCGTTGATACGGAAATTATCATTCGCAAGCATCACCTTCCGCATGTGTTTCCGTTGCCGGTCATGAAAGAAGCAGAACAACGCGCGTTGCCGGTGCAGGAAGCGGAACTTGCCGGCCGCGAAGATTTCCGGCATTTGCCAATTGTGACCATCGATGGCGAGACGGCGCGCGATTTTGACGACGCGGTGTACGTCGAGCGGCGCGCCGACGGCGGCTGGCATTTGCAAGTGCACATTGCGGACGTGGCGCATTACGTGCGCACCCTGACGGAATTAGACGCGGAGGCGCGACTGCGCGGGACGTCGGTTTACTTTCCGGACCGCGCGGTTCCCATGCTGCCGGAGGCGCTCTCCAACGGGATGTGCTCGCTAAAGCCCCGCGAGGACCGGCTGGTGATGAGCGCGCTGATGGAGTTTGACGCCGCGGGGCGGATGCGCAGCGCGCGGATGACGCCGGGGATCATCAAGTCGGCCGAGCGCATGACCTACACGAATGTAAATAAAGTGCTGGAGGGCGACGCGGAAGCGACCGCGCTTTACGCCGCACTGGCGCACCATTTTCGCGACATGAAAGAGTTGGCGTTGCTGCTGAACGCGCGGCGCAACGAGCATGGCTCGATCGATTTCGATTTGCCGGAGCCGGTGATCGAGTTCGACGAGCAGCAGCGCATGATCAACATCACGCGCAGCGAGCGCAACATCGCGCATCGGCTGATCGAGGAGTTCATGCTGGCGGCGAATCGCGCGGTGGCGGGATATCTGCTGAAGCGTGGCATTCCCGCGCTGCATCGCGTGCACGAAAAGCCGGATGCGCGCAAGGTGCTGGAATTCGAGGAACTCGCGCGCGCGTTTGGATATTCGCTGGGCGTCGAGAATCTGAAGACGCGCGAGATTGCGGTCCGGCACGGGCGCGTGCCTTCGCCAGCGAAAGCGGGGCGGCCGGATTCGTATGGGAAAGGGCGCGAGCGCGGGATGCGCGTGACGCTGCCGGGCGCGGCGGAGGATTTACAGATTACGCCGCAGCACTATCAGCGGCTGGTCCGCAAAGTCGCGGGAAAGCCGGAGGAGCGCATCATTTCGTACTTGATGCTGCGCTCGTTGAAGCAGGCGCGGTACGCGGCCGATCCGCTGGGGCACTTTGCGCTGGGATTTGACGAGTACACGCATTTCACTTCGCCCATTCGGCGCTATCCGGACTTGATCGTGCACCGCGTTTTGAAATGGGCGCTGGAGCATCCGCAGGCTGCCGCGCCTGGGACGCCGCAGGTTCCGCGCGGGGCGGAGGCTGTGGCGTATTCGCACGGGCAGCTCGAGGAAATTGCCACGGAAACTTCCGAGGCCGAGCGGCGCGCGAATGGCGCGGAGCGCGAGCTGATGGATTGGAAGACCGCGCAGTTCATGGAGGAGCATCTTGGCGAAGAGTACGACGGGCTGATTACATCGGTTCAGAAATTCGGGTGCTTCGTGGAGCTGTTCGAGGTCTTCGTCGAAGGCTTGCTGCCGATCAACGCGCTGGAGGAAGCAACAGGCGCGCGCTGCATCTACCGCGAGAAGGATCACACAATTGTAGCAATGCCGAGCAGCGACAAGCGCAAGGGCGGAGCCGGGCGAGGTCGCGGCGCAAAACCGAAGCAGCTTACATGGCAGCACGGCGATCGCATACGCGTGCGCGCTGAGCGGATCGACCCGATGCGGCGACGCGTGGAATTTGCATTGGCCTAGGAAATCGTGATCAATAAACTGACTTTGACGCTTGTAGCTACTCTGATTTCTCTCGCACTGTCGGGCTGTTCGAAGGAACATTCAGGCACAGCTTGTCCGATTGATGGGCAACCGCCACAATGGAGAGGACAACGAAGAGGGAACTCTTGTGAATTCTTCCATTACAGCGACATCGAGCGTAAGACGCATTCCTGGTGGGCTGATTGCGAGTTAGCCGATAAATCATTAGAGAGGAAATGAGCTTGTGGGGACATCGACCGTGGCGGGGCGCGGCGTGAAGCGAGTGCACAACTTTAATGCGGGGCCGGCGGCGCTGCCTTTGCCGGTGCTGGAGCGCATTCGCGAAGAGTTGCTGGATTGGCGCGGGAGCGGCATGTCCGTGATGGAAATGAGCCACCGCTCGCCGGAGTTCGAGGGCATCGCCGCGCGGGCGGAGCAAGGCTTGCGCAAGCATCTGGCCATTCCCGGCGAATACGCCGTGCTCTTTTTGCAGGGCGGCGGGAGCATGCAGTTCACGATGGTGCCCATGAATTTGTGCTTGCCCGGCAAGCCGGTGGATTTGCTGCACACCGGAACCTGGACGGCGAAGGCGCTCGCCGAGCTGAAGAAAGGGGTGCTGCACACGGTTGCGGCATCGATCGAAAGCGAGAAGTTCACGCGCGTACCTTGGCAGAACGAAATCAAGCTATCACCCGAGCCTTCCTACGTTCACATCTGCACAAACAATACGATTGAGGGCACGCAGTGGCCCACCATGCCGGAAACCGGCAGTGCACCGCTCGTGGCCGACATGTCTTCCGACATTGCCTCGCGGGCAATTGACGTGAAGAAATTCGGCCTGATCTTTGCCGGCGCGCAGAAAAACCTGGGGCCCAGCGGCGTCACAGTAGTGATCGTGCGCAAAGATTTAGCCGAGCGCGCGGACAAAAATCTGCCGACTGTGCTCCAATACCGCACCCACATCAAGGAGCGCTCGCTGTACAACACACCGCCGACCTTCGCGATTTACATCTTGGGCTTGGTGATGGAGTGGATGGACGCCGAAGGCGGCATAAGCGCCATCGAAAAGCGCAACGAAGCCAAAGCCAAGCTGCTTTATGACACCATCGACGCCGGCGGCTTTTATTCGTGCCCGGTGGAAAAAGCTTCACGTTCGCGCATGAACGTGGTCTTTCGCGTGGCCGGCGGCAATGAAGCCATCGAGAAGCAATTCGCCGAGCAAGCGGCAGCCGCAGGCCTGGTCGGCACACTTGGGCATCGCTCGGTGGGCGGTATGCGCGTCTCGCTCTATAACGCGGTCGGCCTCGATGCCGTGCAAACGTTGGTCGACTTCATGCGTGAATTTCAGCGTGCTCAGGGCTAACTGGCCAAATCGATTGGCTCAAGAGCCGTAAACTGTTGGTAACTCAAGGGCTTTGCAAACCACTTGCCCCCGACGATGCGCAGTTTCATAACTGAGAGGAAAGAAGGCGTTATGAGCGAGAGCGCAAATCCGAACGTCGACCGCAGAAACATCGTGGTACAGGCCCTCGAAGACCCCAATTATGAGTGGCGCACGGTCGAGGGAGTTGCGGAACAGACCGGCCTTGCAGAGGCCAACGTGCGCGAGACTCTTGAAGAATTGAACGGCGAAATCATCCGGTCCTCCATTCCCGATGAAACCGGGCGCAATCTTTACACCACTCGCAAACATTACCGGGAAACCCAAGGGCTTGGGACGCGAATCCTGAACGCGCTGTCCGACAAAGTCGCGTGAGCTTTTGGGATCACCGCTATACCGCGTTCGCATTCGGTTTTTTCGGCGGATTCGCCATCAATTTGTTGCGACTGCATTTGATGTCGCAGTCTACCGTCGAAAGACCCGATTTCGATTGGATTTATTGGACGCAATTTGTGGGGCTTGCGGCCATGGGCGGCGTGGCCGCGCTGGCTTACGACATCTCGAATCCGATTTCTACTCTGGTTGCTTTTAATGTTGGCCTCTCGATTCCCGCTCTGATCAAGACCGCGGCTGAACTTCAAGGGCCGAAGAAGAAAAGAAAAACTAATTAGAGCGTGCGCGCTTCGGCAGCGCTCGCATGGGCCAGTGCCGAGAAGGCTTTGCATTCGCAAGGCGCTGCTCACACCCAGGTCAATAACCCCGCCGCGCCTAGACTAAAGAACAGTATGCGTTCGGTACGCCTGTCCTTTGGTCCTATTTCGCTTACAAATTCCCGTTGCGAGCATAGAAGTACTGATTTTCATTTCTCATTACCGGCAACCCCATCGCACGTGTGTGAATGTGCGCGGGTCGGAGGAGGCCAGCCCATGAAAGAAAACGAATATTTGCAGCAAGTAGCGAATCTGGCGGGTCTACGTCACTATCCGCAGCAAGGCCCATGGAACAAAAAGTCAGGCAGCGCTGTAGGCACCCGCGATAACTACGTGACGGCCATCGGCTTCAGTCAAAAGGGCCGGACAGCGGTCCTGGTGATCCTGCTGCGCTTCAAAAAGCTCGAGCAGCAGGAACAGGTGAAGTCCGCGCTGAAAAGCGCCGCGATCAAGAAAGGCAAATTCGGCGCAATCGGGAGTAACTTCGTGCGTTGGGAATGGACCTACGCTTTCGCCAAGCCCAAAGCCGAAGAAGTGGCCAAGCTCGCTGAGGATCTGCGAGCGGCAATCAAGCCGGTGACCACACCTTTCGACGGACGCTGCGAGCAGTGCGCTTCCACCTCGACCAGCTCGCTCACACTACTCAACGGGATGCCCATGTTTATCTGTGCCACCTGCCAGGAAAAAGTGCGTCACGAGCTGAACCAAGCCGCAGTTAACTATGAAGCTATTACGCCAAATTATCCGAACGGCTTGGTGTTGGGGCTCGGCGCGGCGGCGGTGGGCGGGCTGGCCTGGGGTCTCATCGCTTACGCCATAAATTACATCTTTCTCTACGGTGCGATCCTCATCGGAATCATGGTGGCGACTGGCGTGATAAAGGGCACCGGCAAAGTGACCCGCTTCGGGCAAGTCATCATCCCAATCCTGACGGTTGCCAGCGTGCTGTTTGGCGACGCGATTTTCTACACCCTGATCGTCATGAAACACGAACACGTTGCATTTTCCGGAAAATTGCTGAACGCCGTTGTGGTCCACCTCTGGCAAATTGAAATGCAGGGCAGCGGTGTGTTGTCTCTGCTCTTTGGCTTGGTGGGAGCAGGCTACTCACTGTACTCCGCTCGGAAGCCCAAGTTTCAGGCGGTCTTCCAACCTCTTGGAGCGCCTAACGCCTGATATTTGGCGTGCAGGAGTAAGCTCGGCTTGTTCTGCACGCCATTCACCTTACGCTAGATCAAACAGCAGCACTTCTGCGTCGTTGACGCCGGTGAGTTCCACCGATTTTTCGGCGGAGACGGCGGCGCCGTCACCTTCGGCCAGGTCTTTGCCGTTGAGCTTTACTCCGCCGCGGGCTACCTGCACGTAGGCGTGGCGGTCCGACTTCAGGTCATGCTTTACCGTGTCGCCTTTACTTAGCACCGTCGCGTAGAGCTCGTTGTCCTGGCGAATCTTCACCGAGCCTTCGCGGCCGTCCGGAGAAGCGACCAGGCGCAGCTTGCCGCGTTTTTCCGCTTCGCTGAAATTCTTCTGATCGTAGGCGGGCTTCAGGCCCTGCTTTTCCGGAAACATCCAAATTTGATAGAGGTGCACAGGTTCGGTTTTCGAGGCATTGAACTCGCTATGCGTCACGCCCGTGCCCGCGCTCATGTACTGAATGTCGCCGGGCTTGATCACGGAACCGTTGCCCATGCTGTCGCGATGCTCGAGCGCGCCTTCGAGCACGTAGGTGACAATTTCCATGTCGCGGTGCGGATGCATGGGGAAACCGCCCCCACCAGCCACGCGGTCGTCGTTCATCACACGCAGCGTGCGGAAGTGCACGTGCTTGGGGTCGTCGTAGTCGGCGAAAGAAAAGGTGAAATGCGTGTTCAGCCAGCCGTGGTCGGCATGGCCGCGTTCGTTGCTCTTGCGAATGTTGATCATCATTTCCTCATCGGGGAAGCGCTCAAACGGCGGCTCAGTCGGAGGCTTCCCAGCGCAGGTGGAAGCCCGCGCCCATGGCTTCAATGATACTCGTTATAACGACTATTGTCAAGAGGTACAGTCCCACCGAGCCTCCGCTCCAGGTCGTTCGCGCTATTCCTTTAGTTTCATGCACTTGTTGGGGTTTGGCCTCGCGGCTGGCCCCATTTCCGCGGATCGCACTTTGGGTGTAGAGTGATAGAGTTGAGTTTTGCAATCGCGTTAGAGGTTTGCGCAATGGATTCCGCTCCGACCGCCACAACCACCAGGAAAGCAGAGGCCACCTCGGCGCCTCGCGAGACCCTGACTATCACGGACAACCGCACCGGGCGAAGCTATGAAGTGCCGATCACGCACGACACCATCCGTGCAAGCGATTTGCGGCAAATCAAGGTCGACCCCAAAGAATTTGGCATGATGAGCTACGACCCGGCGTTCAACAACACGGCGTCGTGCGTCAGCCGCATTACCTACATCGATGGGGATGTGGGCATTTTGCGGTATCGCGGATATCCGATCGAGGACCTCGCGGAAAAAAGCACGTATCTGGAGACCGCGTACCTGCTCGTCCACGGTGAACTGCCCACTTCCGAGCAGTTGAAGGACTGGACCTACAACGTTTCGCACCACACTTTCATTCACGAGAGCATCAAGAAGTTTCTGGACGGTTTTCACTACGATGCCCACCCCATGGGCATGCTGATTTCAACCATCGCCGCCCTTTCCACCTTTTATCACGATGCCAAGGACATCTTCAGCGCGGAATCGCGCAGGAAGCAGACCTATCGGCTGATTGGAAAGATGCCCACCATTGCCGCGTTTTCTTACCGGCACTCGCTGGGCATGCCGTTCGTCTATCCGGATAACGAGCTGAGCTA
>Ga0210408_10000836_pt1 | contig 34867 bp, 31 predicted proteins | sample IncBWH4MmetaG_FD_155471 | JGI IMG/M metagenome (GOLD analysis project Ga0210408, IMG submission 155471) | Forest soil microbial communities from Barre Woods Harvard Forest LTER site, Petersham, Massachusetts, United States - Inc-BW-H-4-M | ecosystem: Environmental > Terrestrial > Soil >... | reverse complement strand
GACAAGTTGAACCGCGACCCAGACGCCAAGAGGCGCTGTCACATCAGGGAGAGATGCCATGTACCAGCAGGCTTTGGACAAGATCTCGAAGCAGGTCCTGATCCGCGACCGCTATGACAATTTTATCGGCGGAAAGTGGATCGCGCCGGTTGAGGGCAAGTATTTCGATAATCCAAGCCCGATCACCGGCAAGAGGCTTTGCCAGGTCCCGCGCTCCACCGCGGCCGATATTGAGCTCGCGCTGGACGCCGCCCACAAGGCCAAGGACGCCTGGGGCCGCACGTCGGTTCAGGAGCGCTCCCGCGTCCTCAACAAGATCGCCGACAAGATCGAGGCCAATCTCGACCTGCTCGCGCTGGTCGAGACGCTCGACAATGGCAAGCCGATCCGCGAAACGACGCATGCCGACATGCCGCTGGTGGTCGATCATTGGCGCTATTTTGCCAGCGTCGTCCGGGCCCAGGAAGGCGCCCTCTCAGAGATCGACCATGACACCGTCGCCTATCACTTCCATGAACCGCTCGGCGTCGTAGGCCAGATCATCCCGTGGAACTTCCCGGTCCTGATGGCGACCTGGAAACTGGCGCCGGCGCTCGCAGCCGGCAATTGCGTCGTGCTGAAACCGGCCGAGCAAACCCCACTCGGCATTCTCGTCGTGATGGAGCTGATCGCAGAGGTGCTGCCGCCCGGCGTCATCAACGTCGTCAACGGCTTTGGCGTCGAGGCGGGCAAGCCGCTCGCGCAGAGCAAGCGTGTCGCAAAGGTCGCCTTCACCGGCGAGACCACGACGGGGCGGCTCATCATGCAATACGCCTCGGACAACATCATCCCCGTCACCCTCGAGCTCGGCGGCAAGTCGCCGAACATCTTCTTCGCCGACGTTGCAGCCGCCGACGACGACTTCCTGGACAAGGCGCTGGAAGGCTTTGCCATGTTCGCGCTGAACCAGGGCGAGGTCTGCACCTGCCCGAGCCGGGTGCTGGTCCAGGAAACGATCTATGACAAGTTCATGGACAAGGCGGTCGCCCGCACCAAGAAGATCAAGCAGGGCCATCCGCTCGACGCGGAAACCATGATCGGCGCGCAGGCCTCGAACGACCAGCTCGAAAAGATCCTGTCCTATCTCGACATCGGCAGGCAGGAAGGCGCCAAGGTGCTGACCGGCGGCAAGCGGGCCAGCATGGAGGGCGAACTCGCGGAAGGCTACTATGTCGAGCCGACAATCTTCGAAGGCAACAACAAGATGCGGATCTTCCAGGAGGAGATCTTTGGCCCGGTGGTCTCGGTCACCAAGTTCAAGGACGAGGACGAGGCGCTCGCCATCGCCAACGACACGCTCTATGGGCTCGGTGCCGGCGTCTGGACGCGGAACATCAACCGCGCCTACCGGTTCGGCCGCGCCATCCAGGCAGGCCGCGTCTGGACCAACTGCTACCACGCCTATCCAGCGCATGCGGCGTTCGGCGGCTACAAGCAATCCGGCATCGGGCGGGAGACGCACAAGATGATGCTGGATCACTACCAGCAGACCAAGAACATGCTGGTCAGCTACTCGACCAAGGCACTCGGCTTCTTCTAGAGGCGGATCGATGCGTTCACAGGCGCGAGGCTCGTCCCCGCGCCTGTGAACGCCGTAGCGGAGCAAGAAGATGATCAACCGGGTCGAGATTACGGACAAGGCGGCCGAGATCGTGGCGCGCCTCAAGGCGCAGCACGGCGCCCTCATGTTTCACCAGTCGGGCGGCTGTTGCGACGGGTCGGCACCAATGTGCTATCCCCTGGGCGACTTCAGGGTCGGCCCGCAGGACGTGCTGCTGGGGCGCATCGCCGACTGCGATTTCTACATCGGCGCCGCGCAGTTCGAATATTGGCAGCACACCCAGCTCATCATCGACGTCGTTCCCGGGCGCGGCTCGGGGTTCTCGGTGGAAGCACCGGAGGGCGTGCGCTTTCTGACGCGAAGCCGCGTGTTCACCGACGAGGAAGTCGCCGAGCTTGACGCTGCCGGCCCTCCCGCCCGCGCCGCTTGACTTGCCCGGCGGGCGGTGCAGAGCCGATGGTCTCCGTCATGCCCCCATGGTCAGCACCATGCGGAAACGAGCCTCGTTGCGCATCATCTTGTCGTAGGCTTCACTGGCGCGCTCCAACGGCATGGTCTCGATCGTCGGCCGAACTCCGCTCAGTGCGCTGAACGCCAGCGTGTCCTGCGAGTCGATCGAAGCGCCCGAGGCATGGCCGACGACGGTGCGGCTGCCCATGATCAGGTCAAAGGCCGAAATCTGGATCGGGTCCGCTCCGACACCGACGACCACGAGCCTCCCTCGCACCGCCAACCCGGGGATCACCGAACTCATGGCTTTTCCGCTGGTGACCGTCGCCAGGATCGTTTTTGCGCCACCGAGCTTGTTCAATTCAGCGGCCACATCCTGTGTCTGGCTGTTCAGGTAGATGTGCGCGCCCAGCTTGCGAGCGAGCGCCTCCTTGTCGACGCCCCGCGCGATGGCGACAGTGCGAAAGCCCATCTTCGCGGCAAATTGCACGCCGAGATGACCAAGGCCACCGATGCCGAGGATCGCAACGAGATCCCCCGGGCGGGCGCCGCTCTCCCGCAGGGCATTATAGGTGGTCACGCCGGCGCAAAGCAGCCGCGCCGCGTCCACCGGGGACAATTCGTCCGGGATCAACGCCAGCGCATCCGCCGGCGCGACCATGGCCTCGGCATAACCGCCATCATAGTTGATCCCAGGAATCCGCAAGTTGCGGCAATCCACCAGATCGCCGCGGCGGCAAGGCTCGCAGCGGCCGCAGTGCCCACCAAACCAACCGACGCCAACGCGCGTTCCGACGCTCCAGCCGATGACGCCCTCGCCGGCTGCATCAACGACGCCCGCGATTTCATGGCCAGGCACGATCGGATAGGGCACCGAAGGAATTAGTCCCTCCTTGGCGATGGAGTCGCTGTGACAAACCCCACACGCCTGCACCTTCAAACGAACTTCGCCCCTGCCGGGGCTCGGAAGCTCCCGCTCGACCAGCTCGAACGGAGCGCCTTTCTTGCAACCTGGACAGCGCGCATCTTGGGCATCTTGCCAACTCCTTTGCAGAGATTTCTCCACCAGCACGACGAGCGCAACAATGGGCGCCCCTGTTTGAATCAATCCATCTCCGGTCGTTCTTTTGTTCCGTTATATCCTATGATATATGTCGATGGCGGCAAGGCGGACGGGAGGAAAATCAATCCGGAAAATAATTCTGAAGACACGAACCGACCACCGATGATGATCGTCCCCAGTTGTCCTGCCTTGTCCAGGTCAAATGTATCGGGGATCAGTCATGAAACACGGATACGGCGCCGCCCGAACGGCGCTCACAAAGGGAGACTTGCTCAAGAATTGCCGCGCGCATGCGTGTCTTGCGAGCGGACTGGCTCTGATGTTCTGCCTCGTATGCGCCGGCACGGCCCGCGCCGAGACCACACTGATCGGCGTACCGGACAAGAGCTTTCCGGAGAGCGTGACGTCGACGCACGACGGCACGCTCTATGTCGGCAGCTTCAATCTCGGCGGCGTGCTCAAAATTGCATCCGACGGCAAGACCGAGCAGTTCATCAAGCCAGGGGCCGGCGAAAGCCGCTCAACGCTCGGGGTGCTCGCGGACGAGAAAAGCGGCACACTGTACCTATGCTCGAATGACATCAGCGGCTTCGGCGTACCGGGCCCAAACGATACCAAGGGCGCGTGGCTCAAGACTTTCGATCTCGCAAGCGGCGCGCCGAAGGGCAGTTTTGCCCTCGCCGATCCGAAATCGCTCTGCAATGACATCGTCGTCGGTGGCGACGGCACCGCCTATGTCACCGACTCCTTCACGCCGAATGTCTACAGCCTGAAATCCGGCGGCACGGCGCTCGAGGTCTGGGCCACCGACCCCAGCCTGGCGCCGGCCAAGGATGGCGTCGGCCTCGACGGCATCGCCATTGGTTCGGATGGCAATCTCTACGTCACGACCTACATCCCGGCAAAGCTGTTCAAGATCGCGGTCAAGGACGGCAAGGCCGGCGCGGTCACCGAGCTCAAATCATCGCGTCCGCTGGACCACGCGGATGCGATGCGCGCCAGCGGCGACGGCTTCCTCCTCATCGAGGGGAACGGCAAGCTCGACAAGGTCGCGGTCAAGGGCGACGCGGCCGAGATCGTGACGATCAGGGACGACTTTGCCGAGCCGGTTTCGGTGACGCAGGTCGGCGACATCGCCTGGGTCGCCGAAGGCAAGCTGTCCTACATCATCGGCGACAACAAAGGAAAGGACCCGGGGCCGTTCGTGCTCAAGCCGGTGACGCTGCCGAAGTAAGGCGCGGCTTGCGTCCAGTCTTCGCCGCCGTCTGGACGATTTGCCGTGCTCGAGGCCGCGGGCTCTCGGGCCCGCGGCTACTTTCTGCAACAGCCGAGGCCTTGTCCGTCAGCCCATCATTCGGACGGAATGCGCCTGTCCTCGCTGCCCAGCTGAAGACACCTGCTCTTCGCTGCGCCACCGCTGCGCTGCCGATATTGGCGTGGGTTCACACCAAATGTTCTGCGAAAGGCTCGGCTAAAACTGCTCGATTCGGAAAAGCCCCAACGGAACGCGATGTTGGTAAGGCTTTCATCAGCCAGGCTCGGATCTGCGAGCTCCTTGCGGCAGTTGGCAAGGCGTCGATCGAGGATCGATTGCGCGACAGTCAGGTTTGTTGCAGCACGATAGAGCTGTTGAAGATAGCCCGCTGAGATGCCGACCGACCTCGCAACTCTTTCGACTGACAGTTTGGTATCATGCAGGTTGTCCGAGATAAACGCGTTGGCCCGATCCAGATAATCGGAGATCACATGTCTCGCGATTTTCCGGGCCTCGCCGCGCACCGTAGCGCGCATGGCTAGGGATAGATGACCAATGGCACAATTGGCTGCGGCAGGGAGGAAGATGGGCTCGATCACATCAGCACTGCGCTCCAAGAGCAGAAGGTTCTGACGCGCGATCGCCGTCAGCGCCTGCCCTCCCGGAAGTGCAGCGCCCGCCAGGTCGATACCTCTCGGCGCTACGTCCCGGAACAATAGCGCCGGCATTTTCAGGATGCTCTGCGTGAAGGATCGAGGAAACGTCACATCATACGGACGTGATGTATCCAGAAAGCCGATATCGCCGGGTGACAGCCTTGTCCTTCGATCGCCCTGCCCGACCTCGCAAAACCCCTCCTCCTGTATCATCAAGAGCCAGGCGCCTTCGCTTCGATCGATCAGCTTTCTGGTCCGCCTTACGAGCTGGGCGTCGGCTTCGACGTGGATCAGGTCGAAGTTCGGCAGGTGCGCGAGTGGGATGGACTGCGTCCGGATCACACCGGAATAGGGTCGATCGTGAACCAGCGCGGTCGCCTCGACGCCAGCGATAGTGCGGCAGACCACTTCGCGCCAGAAATCCAGACGATCCGCCTCCGCGACGGATCCGGTGCTGAGCACGCCGACGAGGCCCGCGGCGGCTTCAGATTCGACCGTTCTCATCGTGGGAGAGCGCGGCATCGGCATGGTCGTTCGGATGATTATGGCGCCAAGCCACGTCAGCAAATCATAGGCATTGTCCGCTGTCGATCTGCGTTTCGGTCAAGTTTGGGGCGGCCCTCGTCAAGACAGCCGATAGCCCATTGCTGAACCATCATTTCCGCTAAGACTTTATGCACGGCGAGGAGGGACCGGTGAGCAAATCGTTTGAAATGATCCAGGGGACACCGACCTACAATCTCTACATCAACGGCGAGTGGACCCGTTCGCTTCGCAATGAATCGACCGAGATCACGAACCCGGCGACCGGTGAGCTGTTCGCGCGGGTTCAGCAGGCCGGCAAGGCCGAAACCGAACGCGCCATTGCTGCGGCTCACGGAGCCTATAAGGCCTGGGCCGGGACGCCGGTTTCCGAGCGCGAGACAGTCTTCTTCCGGGCGGCCGACGTACTCGCCGGCAAGGCCAAGGAGATTACAGAAGTTCTGATCTCCGAATCCGGCTCCATCGCCGGCAAGGCCGGGTTCGAAATCGGCTACTGCTTCGATCTGCTGCGAACTGCGGCCGCGGAAATGCGGCGTTCTCCGGGGGAGACGATGCCTTTGACCGCCGCGGGACAATTCGGCTTCACCGTGCGTCAACCGCTCGGCGTCATCGCAGGCATCGCGCCGTTCAATGCGCCTTTCCTGCTCGCAATGAAGAAGGTCGTTCTGGCGCTGGCTGCCGGCAACGGGTTTGTGCTGAAGCCTTCGGAACTCACCCCCGTGACAGGCCTGAAGATCGCCGAAGTCTTCGACGAAGCCGGGCTGCCGCCGGGCCTGCTCAACGTGATCCCCGGACCTGCGTCCGAGATTGGCGCGACGATCTTCGCGGACCCACGTGTCCGCATGATCACGTTCACCGGATCGACACAGACCGGCCGACATCTCGCGGTGGAAGCCGCCAAGAGCCTTAAGCGCTTCACGCTGGAGATGGGCGGCAAGAGCCCTCTGATCGTGCTGGGCGACGCCGATATCAACTACGCCGTCAAGGCGGCCGCGTTCGGCATCTTCTTTCACCAGGGCCAGGTCTGCATGGCCAACTCACGAATCCTGGTCGAGGAATCGATCTTCGATGCCTTCTGCGAGCGCTTCGCCGAGGTCGCCAGGAGCCTGAAAGTCGGCGACCCGCGCGAGCCGGACACGGTGATCGGCCCTCTGATCCGTCATAGCCAATGCGCCGTCATCGATGGCCATGTCGAGGACGCCGTGAACAAGGGCGCAAGGCTGCTGTGCGGCGCAACCCACAAGGATCAATATTATTGGCCAACCGTCCTCAGCGGCGTGACACCCGACATGCGCATCTTTCATGAAGAGAGCTTTGGTCCGGTCACGTCGATCATCAAGATCCGCAATCACGAAGAGGCCCTCGAGATCGCCAACGGGACAGACTACGGACTCTCTTCGGGCGTCATCACCAACGACATGCAGAAGGCGCTCGACCTCGCGTTCGGACTGGATTCTGGCATGGTTCACCTGAACGACTGCACTGTTTCCGACGAGCCTCATGTGCCGTTCGGCGGGGTCAAGAACAGTGGCTTTGGCCGCGAGGGCGGCCGCTTTTCGATGGAGGAAATGACGGAGGTCAAATGGATCACGATGCAGAGGGGGCAGCGCGCGTTTCCAATGTGATCGGACCCGTCGGGCCCTTGGCGCAGCGCGGCGCCGGTATCCTCGCATCCGAGGCATTTACACCGGCACGAGCCGCCCCCTCTGCGGTCTGCGATGCGCGACCAATCGGCGCATCGCAGACGATCTCAGTTACACATTCAGGTTCATCCAGACCGCCTTCGGCTCGGTAAAGTTCTCGATCGCGGCCGTGCCGTGCTCGCGGCCGAGACCCGAGTCGCGCTCGCCGCCCCAGGGCATCCGCACATCGGTATAGCCATAGGTGTTGATCCAGACCGTCCCCGCCCTCGCCCGCTTGGCGAAGCGCTGCACGCGGCCGATGTCGCGGCTCCAGACGCCCGCTGCAAGGCTGTAGGCCGTGCCGTTCGCAATCCTCAATGCGTCCGCTTCGTCCTTGAACCTGATGACGCTGACGACCGGGCCAAATATCTCCTCCTGCGAGATCCGCATCTCGTGCTTCACATTGGCGAAGACGGCGGGGCTGATGAAATAGCCGCGGCTCCCGACCCGCTCTCCGCCCGTGATCAGCAATGCGCCTTCCTTCTGCCCGATATCGACGTAGTCGAGGATCGACTTCATCTGCTTTTCGGAGATGACCGGGCCAAGCGCCGTGGCCCGATCCAGCGGATCGCCCATGCGCAGCGCCTTCGCGCGTGCGGCAAGTCGCTCGACCACCTCATCGTAAACCGCCTCCTGAACCAGCACGCGCGAGCCGGCCGAGCACACCTGTCCGGCGTTGAAAAAGATGCCGGCCGCCGCGGCTTTCGAAGCTGCGTCCAGGTCGGCATCGGCAAAGATGACATTGGCAGACTTGCCGCCAAGCTCGAGGGAGACCCGTTTGAAGTTGCCCGCGGCTCCCTTCATGATGCCACGGCCAACGCCCGGCGATCCGGTGAACGTCACCTTGTCGACGTCAGGATGGTTGACCAGCGCGTCACCGACAGTGCGCCCGGGTCCCGGAACGATGTTCAGCACGCCCGGCGGCAGGCCCGCTTCGTGCGCCAACTCACCGACCCGCAGTGCGGACAGCGACGTCAGCTCCGCCGGTTTCATCACCACGGTGCAACCGGAGGCAAGCGCCGGGGCGAGCTTCCACATCCCGATCATCAGCGGAAAATTCCAAGGCACGATCGCGGCGACCACGCCGACGGGTTCGCGGACCGTATAGGTCAGGGCATCATCGCGTGTCGCAATGACGTCGCCACTGATCTTGTCGGCCCAGCCGGCATAGTAGGTCAGCGTATCCAGCGCGGCCGGAAAATCCTGTCGGAGCACGGCGGCGATCGGCTTGCCGGCATCCAGACTTTCAAGCTCCACGATCTCGTCGGCGTGCTGCTTCAAGAGCTCCGCCCATTTGAGCAGGATGTGCCCGCGCTCGGCGGCACGCATCGTGCGCCACCGCCCCTCGAAGGCGCGGCGGGCCGCGGCAACCGCATGATCGACGTCGAACTCGTTGCCCTCGGCAATCGTTGCGATGACCTGCTCGGTCGCGGGATTGAGGGATTTGAAGGTGCGGCCTGCAGCGGAGGGAACGCGTCGCCCATCGATCAAGAGCTGCTGCGTTTTGGCCAAGAACCCCGCTGCGGGCGTCTGCTGCGCGTAATTATATGCAATCGACATCATATTTCCTCCGTTCTTGTGCTTTCACACTAGGAGGATGTTTTCTGTAGTAAATATGATATCGTTTACCTATGGTCACCCAATATATGCAGTCGACTTCATAATTCAGGCATCCGCATGCTGCAGATAGAGATCGAAACCGTCTGGCGATTTCGTAAAGAAGGCAGCCCGCAGAGCGTGGCGGTGATGCTTGGCGTGCTCAGCGAAATCCGCAAAACCGGAAAGATCACGTGCGCCGCCAACGACGCCCGCCTCTCCTATCGGCACGTCTGGAATCTGATCGAGCAGTGGTCCCAGTTCTTCGGAACGCCATTGGTCGAAACCCAACGCGGCAAAGGCTCCAAGCTCACCGCGTTCGGAGAGAAGCTGGTATGGGCCGGCCAGCGCATGCAGGCGCGGCTTGGACCCCAGCTCGAAAATCTCGCCCAGGAACTGGCCACCGAGATCAAGCCGTTCCTGCAGCAGCGACCGTCGGTGATCCGTGTCCATGCCAGTCATGGCTTCGCCGTCTCGAAGCTCCGCGAATTCCTCGATCGCGAGCCCGGCATCGGCGTCGACCTGCGCTATGTCAGCAATCAGAATTCCCTGATTTCGCTCGCGCAAGGCGCCTGCGATCTGGCGGGCCTGCATCTGGCGCGCGGGGGATTGCGAGACCAGGGCGTCCGGGCCTGCAAGGAGTGGCTCGATCCGCGGGAAGACCGCGTCATCAGCTTTGTCACCCGCGAAATGGGGCTGATGGTCGGACGCGGAAACCCGCTCAATATCCACTCGCTTCAGGACCTGGTCGACCGCAAAGCCCGCTTTGTCAACCGCGATCACGATTCCGGAACGCGCCTGTTGTTCGATCAGTTGCTGGTACTCCACAAGGTCGACGAGAGCCAGATCAATGGCGCACAGCAGATCGAATTCACACATGCTGCGGTCGCCGCCTATGTCGCAAGCGGGATGGCAGATGTCAGTTTTGGCGTCGAAGCAGCCGCCCGACAATTCGAGCTGGATTTCGTCCGGCTGCTGACTGAGGACTACTTCTTCGTGTGCCGGCAGGCGTTTCTGGAGACAGAGCCGATGCGGCGCGTGCTCGACATCATGAAGGGCAGCGAATTTCACAAAGCCATCGCGGCGCTGCCCGGATATGAGGCGACCAACACGGGGTCGGTTCACACCGTCAAGGCGTTTCTCAGCCACGTTGGCACCGTCGGCTAGGGAGGTCGGGACGGCGGGAGCTGAGCCGGCGGGTATCGCGTATGGTCGCCGCTCCGGACTTCTGTCTGGACGTTCGCTGGAATACGCTATATCTATCTAAATATAACGTAGCAGGACGTCTGAGACAATGAAACAGGATGGCCATGCCTTTACCGAATGCGAAGTCACGGCGGATGGCAGCGTAACGCTCGGCTTTGCCGATTCGAATGGAAACAAGGCCACGGTACGCTTGACGGTCAACCAGGTCGGAGCCCTGGCGATGACCTTGCCCGAGATGATCGCAAAAGCGCTCCGTACCCGGTACGGCGATCAGACGCTGCGCTACGCCTATCCGCTGACGACATGGACGGTCGAACAATCGACCGATCCGAAAACCGGAATGGTGACGCTGGGGACCGAGGATGGCTTCAGCGTCTGCTTCTCGATGGGTCGGGAGATTCAGACCCAGCTTGGCCAGGCCTTGGCATCGGAACGACCGCCGGACACCCCAACCCTTGCGAATTAGGTCCGCCTCCTTTCCGCTGTAGATTCAGGTCTGTGTGATGTTTCAGCATCGTCGGTCAGCCATTGCCCTGCGCCATGTCGCGTTTGAGGATATGGGCCTGCTGGCTCCGATCATGGAACGGGAAGGCTGGAATATCTCGTTCTGCGAGGCAGCCGTCGACGATCTGACCCATCGCTCCATCAGGAATGCCGATCTCGTGGTCGTGCTGGGAGGTCCAATCGGCGTCTACGAGACGGAGAGCTATCCGTTCATAACCCAGGAAATTGCGCTCATCGAGCACCGCCTCCGCCGGCAACTGCCTACGCTGGGAGTCTGTTTGGGCGCACAACTCATGGCCAAGGCGCTTGGCAGCCGCGTCTATTCCGGCAACGTCAAGGAGATCGGATGGGGACCGATCAGACTGACAGAGGCCGGCACCTCGTCCTGCCTGAAATGTCTTGGCGACGACGCACAGGTTCTGCATTGGCACGGGGACACGTTCGACCTTCCCGACGCGGCCTCAAGGTTGGCCTCCAACGTGAACTACGAGAATCAGGCGTTCGCGTTTGGTGACAACGCCCTTGTCCTCCAGTTTCATCTGGAGGCAGAGCCGCGGCAGCTCGAGGAATGGTACGTCGGCCATGCCGCCGAGCTCGCAGCCGCCAACGTCTCGGTGACTGAGCTCAGAGCCGCCACGTCGAACTGTGCAACGGCGCTTGCGCCGCGCGCTGACCGGGTTTTCACCGAATGGCTCGATCAGATCCGGCCGCACGAGGTCGCACGGCAATCCAGCGTGAATTGAAGGTGGTTTCCCATGGCGAATTATCCCAATATCGAGATGTACATCGATGGACATTGGAAATCGGCGAGCGGCCAGCCGATCATCAATCCAGCCGACGAAAGCGTATTGGGGACAGTGCCGACCGCATCGATGGCCGATCTCGACGACGCTCTCGCTGCCGCAGAAAAGGGTTTCGCCGTCTGGCGCAACACCTCGCCGGCAAAGCGCGCCCAGATCATTCTGAAGGCAGCCGCCCTCATCCGCGAACGTGTCAACGAGATGGCGCTCGCGATGACCCTCGAGCAGGGCAAGCCAATCGAGCAGGCAAGGCTCGAGATTCTCAGGGGATGCGACATCATCGAGTGGGACGCCACCGAGGGTCTGCGGCTCTACGGACGGGTGATCCCCGGCGAACCGGGGATGCGGCACACCGTCCTCCGGCAGCCGATCGGACCCGTGGCAGCATTCTCGCCGTGGAATTTTCCGATGAGCTCTCCAGCGCGCAAGGTCGCGGGCGCGTTGTCTTCGGGCTGTTCGATCGTTCTCAAGGCGTCAGAGGAGACGCCGGCAGGCGCCGTGCAGCTGGTGCGCGCATTCCACGATGCCGGCCTCCCCGCTGGCGTGCTCAATCTCGTGTTCGGCAATCCGGTCGAGATCTCCGAATATCTCATCGCGCAAACGCGCATCCGTCTCGTGACGTTTACCGGCTCAGTCCCTGTCGGAAAGCACCTGGCAGAGATGGCCGGCCGCTACATGAAACCGGCGATCATGGAGCTCGGTGGCCATGCCCCTGTCATCGTATGCGACGACGTCGATCCGGTCGCAACCGCCGGCACCTCGGTGATCGGCAAGTCGCGCAATGCGGGACAGGTCTGCGTGGCGCCAACCCGCTTCTTCGTCCAGGAATCGATCTATGAGCAATTCGCTCAATCGTTCGCAGAAAGGGCAACACAGCTGAAGGTCGGCAACGGGCTCGATCCGTCGATCCAGATGGGCCCGCTCGCCAATGCGCGGCGGATCGATGTCATGGAGACGCTGGTCGCGGACGCCAAAGCCAAGGGCGCGCGGGTTCTGGCCGGCGGACACCGGATCGGCAATCGTGGCTATTTCTTTCCACTGACGGTTCTGGCCGACCTGCCGGATGATGCGCGCGCCATGAACGAGGAGCCGTTCGGGCCGCTGGCGCTGGTCAATCCGGTGAAGACGCTCGATGAAGCCATCGAGAAGGCCAATTCCCTGCCCTATGGCCTGGCCGGCTATGCCTTCACGCGCTCGGCGGCGAATGCGGATCACCTCGCAGATGACTTGGAGGTTGGCAATCTCTCGATCAACCACTTCGTCGCAGCCATCGCCGAGACGCCCTTCGGCGGCGTCAAGGACAGCGGCTATGGACGCGAGGGCGGCACCGAAGGCCTGCAGTGCTATACCATCGCCAAGAATGTATCGCACAAGATGATGTAGGGTGAGCTTCGATTCGTCCGGTACATTATTCATGCACGCAGATGCGCCACGACATCGGGACGGCAGCGCCGGCGACGCCAACTATGGCGTCATCGGCGAGCACTATGCCCAGTTTCGCCGGCCCGACCCGCGCATTGCCGGGCTGATCGAGAAGGCCCTAGGCACTGCGCAAACAGTCTTGAACGTGGGTGCCGGCGCGGGCTCATACGAGCCAGTTGATCGCACGGTCACCGCAGTCGAGCCGTCGCAGTCGATGCGCAGCCAGCGACCGGCGCACCTGCCCGCCGCGATCGACGCCGTCGCCGAGCATCTGCCTTTTGCCGATGCATCCTTTGATGCGAGCATGGCGACCTTCTCGATTCATCAGTGGAAGGACCTCGGCGCAGGGCTGCGCGAGATGCGGCGCGTCACAAGAGGTCCGGTCGTCATCATGACGTGCGAGCCATCTGAGCTCGATCGGTTCTGGCTTCAAGACTATTGTCGCGAGGTGATTGACGTCGAAGCAGCCCGATATCCACCGGTCGAACGGATTGCACGAGAGCTCGGTCGGCGATCGGAAATCCTGCCGGTTCCGATCCCGCGGGATTGCAGCGACGGCTTCAACGAAGCCTATTACGGCCGCCCGGAGATGCTGCTCGACCCGCAAGCACGGCTTGCCTGTTCGGCCTGGAGCTTTGTCGGAGACCACGTCGTCGCGCGATTTGAACAAGCGCTTGGCCGCGATCTCGGCTCCGGGCGATGGAACGAGCGGTACGGTCCTCTGCGCGCGCAGGCGGTTTTTGAAGGCTCTCTGAAGCTGATCGTCGGCCGGACCTGAAGGTCCAATCTCTTGACTGCCCCTGGTCGGTGGTCGTTTCTGAACGAGGCCCGCGGTTGTCGACCGATACGGATATCGCGCCTCTTCGTCTTGTGAGCAAAGGGCTTCGGTGGCAATCTGGAGCTCAAGGGCAACAGAGCGACTCTTCCATGTCACGACCGGCCGCCAAACCGCTTCCCCAACTGAGCGTCCGCATCGATCTCGACGGCGACGAAAGAATCGGACCGGGCAAGATCCTGTTGCTGGAGAACATCCGCGAGCACGGCTCGATCTCGGCTGCAGGCCGGGCGATGGACATGTCCTACAAGCGGGCCTGGGACCTCGTCGACGAGATCAACCGGATCTGCCGCCATGCGGCCGTCGCGTCTCAGACAGGTGGAAAGAACGGCGGCGGCGCGATCCTGACGCCGTTCGGCGCCGCACTGGTCACACGCTACCGGAAGATCGAACGAGATGCAGCACGCGCCGTCCGCAAAGAGCTGTTGGCGCTCAAGACAGATATCGGTCGTCCACCGAAGTCTTGACGTTCGGCGGGCCCGACCGGACCAAAGCCGAACGCCTGCAACGCAGCTAATTCGCCCGTAATGTGACATCCAACCTGGGCCTGGCCATCAGGGCCTCGCCCAGTGGGCTCTGCTGCTCGCGCGGAACTGAGAAGCAGACGCTGAAGCCGTCCTCGGTCCGCAAGGTGACCATGCGTTGGGCCGTATCGGTCGACTGCTCAACGATCCATGACGCGAGCGGATACGCATACCGGAGGCTTTGGTCGCCATAGCGGGCCTGCAAGGCCTTGTCGAGCAGGCTCGGCAAGGTCATGACCAGGGCGCCGACCTGCGCCAGGGACAGCCGGATCGTCGCCGGATTGCCCGCGGAATCGACGAACCCGAGCGAAATCGCGCCACCGTCGGCTGCGACCTCGCAGGTCGTCAGGGCCTGGGCGTCGATGTCCATCGCGAACTCCCAACCGGTCTGCCGTTGTATGCCAGAGGATACATCGATGTGACGGAGGCAGTCCAGCCGCTTTTTGACTGGCTTTTGATCGGACCGCGCCATGGCTGGCCGCCCAAAACGTGATATACATCGACATACAACGAGAGCCGATGAGGCCTGTTTGAAAGGGAGAGCAAAGCCAATGAGCGACTACAACCTTCTGATCGATGGCAAGATGGTGCCCGGCGACCAGACCATGCCGGTCCTCAATCCCGCCACCGAGGAGGTGCTGGCCGAGTGCCCGCGCGCTTCCAAGAACCAGCTCGATGCCGCGGTAGCGGCAGCGAAAATGGCCTTTCCAGCGTGGGCGGCGACGCCGATCGAGGAACGCCGCAAGCTGGTGATCCAGATGGCCGACGCCATCGAGGCTAATGCGAACGAGCTGGCGCGGCTTCTCACCAGCGAGCAGGGTAAGCCGCTGGCCGACGCGACTGGCGAAGTCCTGGGGATGGCGGCCTTCTTCCGCTATCTCGGCTCACTCGAGCTACCGATGCGCGTGATCGAGGATTCCGGCGACCGCCGCGTCGAGGCGTATCGCCGTCCGCTCGGCGTCGTCGGTGCCATCATTCCCTGGAACTATCCGCTGCTGATCTTGAGCTTCAAGCTGCCCTCGGCGCTGCTCGCCGGCAACACGCTGGTCGTCAAGCCGGCGCCGACCACGCCGCTCTCGACGCTGAAATTCGCCGAGATCGTCAAGGACATCCTGCCCAAGGGCGTGCTCAACGTCATCGCCGACGCCAACGACCTCGGCGACCTCATGACCAAGCATCCGGACATCCGGAAAATCTCCTTCACCGGATCGTCGGCGACCGGACAGAAGGTGATGGCGAGCGCGGCGCAGACCTTGAAGCGCATCACGCTGGAGCTCGGCGGCAACGACGCCGGCATCGTGCTCGACGACGTCGATCCGAAGAAGGTCGCACCCGGCATCTTCGAGGGCGCATTCCAGAATTCGGGCCAGGTCTGCCTCGCCATCAAGCGGCTCTATGTGCACGAGTCGGTCTATGACGAGCTCTGCAACGAGCTGGTTGCGATTGCCAAGAACACGGTCGTGGATGATGGCTCGAAGCAAGGCACCAAGCTCGGGCCGCTGCAGAACAAGATGCAGTACGAGAAGGTGAAGGCGTTCCTCGAGGACGCGCACAAGAACGGCAACGTCGTCGCCGGCGGCTCGGCGATGGACCGCCCCGGCTACTTCATCGAGCCCACGATCGTGCGCGACATCCAGGAGGGATCACGGCTGGTCGACGAGGAGCAGTTCGGCCCGGTGCTGCCGCTGATCAAGTATACGGACAGCGAGGACGTGATCCGCCGCGCCAACGCGACCACCTACGGTCTCGGCGCCTCGGTCTGGTCGTCGGACACCAAGCGGGCGCACGAGGTCGCGAGCCGGATCGAGGCCGGAACGGTGTGGATCAACAAGCATCTCGACATGGCCCCGCACATTCCGTTCGGCGGGGCCAAGCAGTCCGGCATCGGCACCGAGTTCGCCGAGGAGGGCCTCGCCGAATTCACCCAGCTCCAGATCATCAACGGGCCTGCGGCCTGACGAATGTTTCGCGATCGCGGCGGGAATCCGTCGCGATCGCGCCCTCCCTTCGGCGGAGCAAAAACCATGTTCGATGCCCAATGCGACCTCGCGGCCCTCGTCTATGACGCGGATCAGGATCCCGACGCGGTGCTGCGCGAATTCGCGGCAGACCTGAACGCAAGGGGCGTCCGTACCGTTGGCATGGTCCAGGCCGGCCAGTGCGCCGATTCCAGTTTGTCGGCTGTCTTGGTCCATACCGGCGAGAAGTTGCTGCTGGCGCAGGATTTCGATCCCGCGGCACGCGGCTGCCGGTTGGACCTCGGCCGGCTCCAGAATACGGCTGCGCGGGTGGCCAATGCGCTTGAGAGCGGCGCCGACCTTTTGATCATCAACCGCTTTGGTAAGCGCGAGAGTGCGGGCCAGGGCCTTGCCTATCTGATCGAGCGTGCACTCGATGCCGACATTCCCGTGGTGATCGCCGTCTCCGCCCATCGTTTTGCCGACTGGATCAAATTTGCGGGTGGGATGAGCGTCAAACTCCGCTGCGACCGTCACGCCTTGGATGCGTGGTGGCATGGCGTCTCGACGCGCGATGGCGGCGCGCGCGATCCGCATCAAACGGTCTGTGAAGCGCTGAAATAGACGTCCCCGGGGGCTGCGGTTCCGACGCAGCCCCCACGACCATCAGAACGGATAGTGCCGCGGTCCGGTCTGGACCGTGATCCAGCGCAGCTCGGTGAATTCGTCGATCGCTGCTTTTCCACCGAAGCGGCCGTAGCCGGATGCCTTCGTGCCGCCAAACGGCATCTGCGGCTCGTCATGCACGGTCGGCGCATTGACATGGCAGATGCCGGCTTCGATCCGCTTCGCGACCCCCATGGCACGTGTGACGTCACGGCCAAACACAGCCGAAGAGAGGCCATACTCCGTGTCGTTGGCGACGCGCACGGCTTCATCGACGCCACTGACCCGCACGACGGTGACCACAGGGCCGAAACTCTCTTCACCATAGATGCGCATCGCGGGCGTCACGTAGTCGACGATTGTGGCCGGCATGATGGTCCCATTGCCACGTCCACCGGCAGCGAGCACGGCGCCCTTGGCAACCGCGTCATCGACCAAGGCAGCGACACGTTCGCAGGCGGCAATGCTGATCAGCGAACCCAGGACAACGTTGCCCTTGCGCGGGTCCCCGTGCGGCAGGCTCCTGGCTTTCGCCGCGAACTTGGCGACGAACGCGTCGGCCACGCTATCGTCGACCACGATCCGCTCGGTGGACATGCAGATCTGGCCCTGGTTCATGAACGCTCCGAAAGCTGCGGCGTTCACCGCGTCATCCAGGTCGGCGTCATCGAGAATGACAAGCGGCGCCTTGCCGCCGAGCTCGAGCAGCACGCGCTTGAGATGCTTGGCGCAGGCGAGCGCGATGAGCCGGCCAACCCGTGTCGAGCCGGTGAAATTCACGCGCCGCACCGCGGGGTGCGCGATCAGGGCCTCGACCACGGCCTGCGCATCGTCGGGCGCGTTGGTGACGACGTTGACGACCCCGTCGCCGAGACCCGCCTCGGCAAGACAGGTTCCGATCAGTCGATGCACGCCAGGGCTCATTTCAGAGGCCTTGAGGACAACCGTGTTGCCGCAGGCCAGCGGCATGGCGACGGCCCGAACACCAAGAATGACCGGCGCATTCCAGGGCGCAATCCCCAGCGCGACCCCGACCGGCTGCCGAAAACCCATTGCGAGATTGTCCGGCACGTCGGTCGGAATGATCTCGCCTGAGATCTGGGTCGTCATGGCGGCCGCTTCGCGCAGCATGCCTTCCGCCAGATGCACGTTGAATCCAGCCCAGCCCGCCGTTGCGCCGGTCTCGGCCGCCATCAGCGCGATGAACTCCGGGGCTCTCCGCGCCAGCGCATCGGCGGCCGCGTTGAGGCGCTTGCGCCGCTCGCCCGGACCAAGCTGCGACCAGGCGGGGAAGGCTGCCGCAGCCGCGTCGGCCGCACGCAACGCGTCATCGACCGAGGCCGCAGCCACGATGCTCGCGAGTTCGCCGTCGATGGGATTGAGACGCTGGTAGGTGCGTTGATTGCTGGCCGCCTGGTCTTTGCCGCCGATCAGAAGATTGATTGCGTTCATGGGACTCTCCGTGGTCTTAAGGGATTGCTGCGGTGAGAGAGCAGCGGACGCCTTGCCGAGATAGGCGCGCTGAATGTCGGGATTGTTCTTCATCTCGCTGGCGGCGCCCCTTCCCGCATTGCGGCCGGTCTCGATGAGATAGACCGTATCGGCGATGTCGAGGCTCGCTTTCGCATTCTGCTCCACGAGCAGGATGCTGACGCCATCAGCGCTGATCTGCCGCAGTGCGCGAAAGACTTCGCGGCTCAGAAGCGGCGAGAGGCCGAGCGAAGGCTCATCAAGCATCAGCAATTGGGGATTCGACATCAGCGCGCGGCCGATCGCGACCATCTGCTGCTCGCCGCCGCTCATGGTCCGCACCGCCTGAGTTTTGCGCTCGGTCAGGCGCGGAAACAGCATGAACACTCGCTCCAGCCTGTCCGATTCGCCCGCGCGTGCGCGCGCCGGATAGGCGCCGAGCTGCAGGTTTTCCGCGACCGTCAGCTCGCCAAAGATCCCGCGACCTTCAGGGACGAGAGCGATGCCGCGCTCGACGATGAGATGTGCCGGCTGTTCGGAGATGTCAGTACCGTCAAAGCGAATGGTGGCGCCCGGCGCCGGCCTGACCAGGCCGGCAATCACCTTCAGCAGGGTCGACTTCCCCGCGCCGTTGGCACCGAGGATCGCAACGATCTCGCGGCGGCCGACGCGAAGATGCACATCGGCCAGCGCCTGGTGCTTGCCATAGAAGTGGGAGAGATCGGAGACCTCAAGCATCGCCGTCTCCGAGATAGGCCGTCACGACCTTGGGGTCGGCGAGCACCTGCTCGGGCGAACCCTCGGCGATCACGCCGCCGGAGTTCATCACGATGCAGTGGCCGCACAGCGCGCGGATGGCGTCCATGACATGTTCGACCATGATGATGGTCAGGCCGCTGTCGCGCAGTTGCGCAATGAGTGCGATGCCGGTCTCGAGCTCGCTGGGATTGAGACCCGCCAGCCATTCGTCGAGCAGCACCAGGCGCGGCTCGAGCGCCAGCGCGCGCGCAAGCTCGAGCCTCTTCTGGTCGATATAGGTCAGCTCGCCGGCCGGCGTCTCCCGCGCCGCGCCAAGACCCACGAGCGCCAGCAGCTTCTGGATCGTCTCGTGCGCCTCGCCGGCCTTCGTCGACGTCGCCCTAAACAGCGCCGCCGCAGCCACGTTTTCGGCGGCAGTCAAGCCCGGCATCACCCGCACGAGCTGAAAGGTGCGCGCCAGGCCCAGCCGCGCAATCCGGTGCGCGGGAAGCGAATTGATGAGGGTGCCGGCGAACCGGATCGTGCCCGATGATGGCGCAAGCGCGCCTGAAAGCACATTGAGCAGCGTCGTCTTGCCCGATCCGTTGGGGCCGATGATGCCGATGATTTGCCCGCGGCCGACCTTGAAGCTCACCTTCTCAACCGCGCGAAGCCCGCCGAACGACTTGCTCACCGCGTCGACCGCCAGCAGCGGCCCAGTGTCTGCGCCAATCCCGACTTTCGGGCGTCCGCAAAAAAGAGTTGCGCCATGGGATCGCGCACGTCGGAAAACGGCAACCGGCGCAGCCCGATCGCCGCCCACCCACCGCCACCAGTCTTCCAGAATTCCCATTACGCCCTGAGGAAGCGCCATGACGATGAAAACGAAAATGGCGCCGAGAACGATGCTGAAATGGTTCGGCAGCGCCGCCGTGAGCACCTCGAACAACAGGACCAGGGGAATGACGCCGAGCAGTGGACCGAACAGCGAATTGGCCCCGCCCAGCAGCGCCATGATCACGACCTGGAACGAGATCATCGGATTGAATGCGATCGCGGGATCGATGTAAGTCCATCGCGGAGCCATCGCCGCGCCCGTCACTGACATGAAGACCGCGCTCAGCACGAACGCGAGAAGCTTGACGACGGTGGCATCGATTCCGGAATGGCGGGCAGCCGTTTCATCCGCGCCGATCGCGCGTAGCGCCAGGCCATAACGTGAGCGTTTCAAGAGCCAGGCGGCTGATAGCACCAGGACCACGAGGCCGAGAAGCTGCCAGTAGAGAACGTCCTGCGTCACGTCGCTGAACAGATAGCGGCCGACGGATTTGTGAACGTTGACCTCGTACCAGATCACGAGTTGCCGAATGAATTCGGCGAGGCCAAATGAGAAGATCACGAAGTAGATGCCGGACAGCCGCAGCGTCGACAGCCCGGTGATGGCGGCGACCACCGCTCCCACCCCCGCCGCTGCCAGCAGCACGAGCGGCCAGGGCAGCGTCTCCGCGGTGACGGCCGCGGTATAGGCGCCGATGCCGAAGAAGGCCGCGGTCGCGAGCGAGATGTAACGGGTGGGCCCGGAGAAGATCGCCCAGGCGGTGGCCAGCACCGTGAAATAGAGGATGCTGATCCCAAGGGCGAGATAGTAGCCGTTGGCATAGAACGGGAAGGCGATCACCGCGCTCGCGGCGGCCAGACCGATAGACCAAATGACGATCCTGGTCTCGCGCTTCACGACGATGCCCTTCCGAACAACCCGGTCGGCCTGATGAGCAGGACGGCGAGAAAAAGCGCATAGGTGGCCGCGAGCGTCAGCCCGGGGTCGACGAGCCGCGCGACGGCTGTCTCGACGACGCCGAGCAGGAGACCTGCAACGAGCGCGCCCATGACGTTGCCGACGCCGCCCATGATGACGACCACGAGCGCCTTCATGGTGAAGATGACACCCATCGAGGCGTTGAAGGTCAGGAACATGCTGACGAGCACGCCGCCGGCCGCAACCAGGCCGCCACCGAATGCGAAGGCGAGACCGGCCAGCGCCCGTACGTCGATGCCGACGAGACGCGCGGCATTGGCATCGACGGCAATGGCGCGAACAGCAGTGCCGATCCGCGTGCGCGTCAAGGCGAGATAGACGGCAACGCCGATCACCGCAGCGAATGCCAGCGCGGCGAGACGGTTGACCGCCAGTGTCGAGCCGAGGATCACGACGGGAATGGAGAGATAGCTGTAGCTGTAATATTGCCCGCCAAAGGCCACCAGCATGATGCCCTGGATGACGAAGAGCACCCCGAACGTCACCAGAATGCTGTCGATCTCCTGACCGCCGCTATCTTTGCCGCGGCGAGCCAGCCGCTCCAGCAGCAAGCGATAGAGCAGCCAGTTGAGCAGGACTGCGATGGGGACGGCCAGAAGCAGCGCTGCGAGCGGGCTGAGGTGTAAGCCTGAGTAGAGCGACAACGCGCCGAACGCCGCGGCGACCAGCGACTCGCCGTAGGACAGGTTCATGATGCGCGCCACACCGTATTGCAGCGTCAGGCCGAGCGCGATGAGTGCATACATGCCGCCAAGCACGAGGCCCGGCAAAAGAATGTCGAACAGCAGCATGAACCAGCGTCCTCTGCCCGGACGGCAGGCAACCCTGCGGAGTCGCGGGCTTGCCTGCCGCAGGCGTTACTGCCACTGCGGCTTGGGGACCACCGACGCACGCGCCCCGGGGAGCGAGGTCGGAGCAAGCCCGTAGAATTCGCCATTCTGCCACTGGCCGACGCTCCACACCTCCTGCAGCAGGCCGTCCTTGAGCTTGACCTTGCCGATGATGGTGTCGAAGGTGCCGGAGCGGATCTCATTGGCCACCGCGGCGCGGTCGACCTTGCCGACCTTCTCGATCGCCTGCTGCAGCACCTGCAAGCTGGCATAGGTGATGGAGCTCGCCCATCGATCGGGCTCCTGCCCCGTCGCGGCCTTGTGACGTGCCAGATAGTCCTTCAGCAGCGGCGAGTCCGCGTTCCAGCCGCCGATCCCCATCACGCCATCACTGTTGGCGGCGAATTTGTCCTTGAACAGCGGAAAGGCCGTGCCGACGCCGACGTAGAAGATCTTTGGGTTGAACTTCAGGAGCTGCGCTTGTTCGGTGAGCGCCAGCGTATCAGGCGGATAGCTGAAGGCGATGAAGGTGTCCGCGCCAGCGGCCATCGCATCTTTCATCAATGGCTGAATGTCCTGGGATCCGAGCGGATAGGTCTTGTCATAGGCGAGCGTGAACCCCGCCTTCTTGAAGGCCTCGCGGCCTGCGGCTGCGAGCTCGATGCCGAACTGGTCCGCCACGCTGACCATGGCGATGCTGCCGCCGATCTTGCCCTCGCTCTTCAATTTGCCGAGCAGTTCGGCGAGCGCATTGGAAATCTGCGTCGAGGTGCCGAGCCAGAACGTGGCGTTGGACCAGCGCTTGGCAAGCTCCGGGGCCTTGTCTGTGACGGAAGTGACCGCAAGGTGCGGATAGCCCAGGCGGTTCAACGTCGGGCCGACAGCGAGATTGAGCCCCGTCCCCCAGGGCGGAAGGATGAAGTCGACCTTGTCCTGATTGGCGAGGCGCTCGATCGCCTTCACGGCCTCTTCGGAACTGCTGCGATCGTCGTACTCGACGACCTCGATGGGCAAGCGCTTGTCGCCGAGCTTGACGCCGCCGGCCGCGTTCACGTCCTTCACCCAGAGCTGGTAATTGGGCAGCGTCGTGATGCTGGCCCCGCCGGCATAGGGGCCGGTCTTGGAAATCGCATAGCCGATGCGGATCTTGTCCTGTGCGCCGGCGCTGGATGCCGCGGTTCCCAAGGCCACGGCCATCGCGGTTGCGCTGGCCATCCGCAGTAACTTCCGACGGTTCGCCGAAAACATATCGAGCCTCCTCCCGGTTTCATTCAAGCGGTCGTTCGCAACAATGAAAAAAGCGACGTTTCCTGGTCGTCCCGGCTTCTGTTTCCGCTGCTTTTGCCATTGCGGCGACCGGGGCTTGACCCAGCAAGCACTCTCCGCTTCCCTGAGGCAATGGACGGATCCGGCAAAAGATTGCACGGTACTGGCTATCAGCTTTACGATGCTACCGGCGCAATCGATGCGGCCGGCCGGGCGAATTCAGTCGTCTCGCCCGGCACGTCGTCTGCACTCGGCGCTGAGGCGATCGGCTCGCACTACGCAGCGCGTCGCTGGGCCCTGTGCTCCAATCTGGCCCGCCCGTTCATTCATCTGCTTTGTCTCAATGCCGGATCGGCCATAGCTGTTTGCGATGACACCAAGGCCGTCGGCTTGTCCGGGCCCCAACTCGTCTGGGTACCCGCGGGATGCGTGGAGCATCTGGAGATTGCGGCAGGCGCTGTGGGCCATCTTCTTCACCTGAGGTCTGACGTCTGGCACCGCTATCTGCCGTCATCCGCCGAGCCGGCTTATCTAAATCTCGCCAGCGCCAGCGATATCCTGGCCTTTACCGTCGAACCCGATCTGGCCGCAACCGTTGCGCGCTCGATTGGCGCGATCGCGAGCGAGATTGCGACGCCCACGCGCAACGGAGCAGCATCCATCGTCTCGTCAGAGCTGACGCTGTGCGTGTTGCGCTTCTGGCGGCTCTTCGCCCATGACAGCAATCTGGAGGCACAGGGCAGCAGCACCGAAATCCTGAGCCGATTCCGCAGGTTTCTCGAAGAACGCTACCATCAGCAACTGCGCGTTGCCGAATATGCCGATCTGTTGGGCGTCACGCCGGACCGGCTGCATTCCCTGTGTCGCCGGGCGCTGGAGCGGTCACCGAGCGAGTTGATCCAGCAACGCATCATTCAGGAAGCGGCGATGCGGTTGGAGACCAGCAGTGCCACCGTCAAGCAGATCGCGTTCGCGCTCGGCTTCAAGGACACGGCCTATTTCAACCGCTTCTTCAGCAAGCACGCAGGCGAAGCGCCGGGCGCCTGGCGCCGTCGTATCGCCGCGCGTGGCATGACGGGTCGATCAAAGCCCACCCTCACCTTCGCTGACTGGCCGTAGGAATCAAGAGGCTGGTCGATCCCGCACGATGAGTATGAGCTGGTCGTCGTGGCCGAGTGGTACGCGCGCGACAATGACTGAAGAGACGTGTGCGGTCCTTGGTACGTTTCGCCCATGTGCCTATGGTGGCTGTGCCGCCTCGCGTTGTCGAATTGTTCGGTGCCAGAGATCGCCGCAATCACCGGACACTCAATGGCAACGAGCGCGCGGCTTTTCTCCATCGATAATCAACTTCGGTCGATCACTGCCACTGCTTCTCTTCCGCCGACCAGGCCCAGCCGGGCAGCTTTCCCGGCTTGCTGAAGGCCGAGACGACGTTCGCGAGCAACCGCGAAACGTTGTTGTCGAAATTGTTGTAGGGCAGCGACTGACTGAACGCGATCGATCCGGTCGAGAGCACCGCGCCGTTGCGTGGCGCGGTGAAGTAGACGATATCGGCGCGGACGCGGTAGTCGTGCGATCCGGACAGGCCGGGATAGGGATAAAGGATCTCCTCGACCACGGTCTGATAGTTGTCGCTGTGCCCGCCTGACGAGGCAAGGATCAGCGAATGCGGCGGCGTGCCGAGGGTGAGATCGTAACGGTCGATCTCGATGCCGCCGGCACCGCCATGCGCGAGCCCAAAATCGCCGATGATCTCGCCCTCGATGCCGTCGAACATCCAGGCGACGCGGCGGTGCCAGCTGTCCGGCATGCGGCGGAACGGACGCGCGGAGTCGAAGCCTTCAGAAATGAAGCCGACGCCGAACACCTTTTGCGGCGGTCGGCCGAGGTCTTTCCAGAGCCCGCTCTTCTGGCCGGTCGTTGCAAGATAGTACTCGCCGGGCCGCGCCTGCCACGCGCGCATGCCGGAGTTCAGCTTGCGCACTTCCATGCACCATGGCTCGTCCTGGTGGTAGCCGACGTTCCAGTAGTACCCGTTGCCGCCGAGATAGACGAAGCGACCGCCATCGGCGATGTAATCCTCGATGGCGTCGAGGATCGGCTCCGACACATATTCCGGGTGCGTTCCGCTCAGCACCACCTGGTAGGGCTTCAACAGCTCGATGCCGTCACGGTGCAGGTCCTCGTCGGTGACCACATCGTAGCCATAACCCATGTGCTCGAGCCAGGCGATGATGGAGAGGTCCGCCGGGAATTGCCAGGTCACCCCCATCGAGGACATGCGGGCCTTGGGCCGCAAGTTGAGGATGGGACGGCGATAGCTGGAGTAACAGACGCCGGCACCATCGCCATGATGGTCGTAGACCGAGAGGCCGAATTCGGCGGTCTGGTACAGTTCGACGTCGATCTCGGAGACGATCGGCGACTGGCCCGCCAGGGGCTGCATGATCTCGGCGTCGAAGCTGAGATGCTCATTGGCATAGGCCAGATAGGAGCCGGTCGGGATCAGCAGCAGAATCGGCGCCGCTGGGGACGAAGGGCGGACGAAGAACACGATGTATTCTTCCCGCATCCCGCGGCCGTCGCCGGTCCGCAGGCGGATTGCATAGGCCCCGCTCCGCGTCTCCGGCACCACCATTCTCTCGGTGCGCTCCCAGTTGCAGTCGATGATTGCATCGTCGTGGAATTCGATGCCGCCATATTGTTCCGGCGCCAGGCGAAAACAGTCGTCGCGTCCGGTCCAATTGAAGCCGGTCTGGGCGCGGACCGGACGGTTGTAACCGTCCGCATGCAGCCCGAACGGGCCGATGTCGATCACCTTGTCGCCGATGCCGGTGTCGGTGTAGCCGCGCGAGGTGTCCCAGAAAGCGAGTTGGCCGTCGACCGGCGGCATGCCGGTGCGCGCGTAACGATCGAGTTCCTCACGGCTGAGCACGCGGTTGAACACCCCGGGACGGTCGACCTTGCCGTTCAGGCATTGGGTGACGAACGTCCCGCACAGGGTATGGAAATCCTGGGCGCCCGCGATCAGGAACGGCACGTCGTCTGGATTGACCGGCCGGAAGCGCAGCGTCTCGCGCACATGCGAACGGAAATCAACATTCGAGACCTTACTCAGGAGACCATTGTAGCGATTGGAGACGCCTTCCTGATACAGCGTGGCCACGCCGGTCTTGGCATCGAAGGTTGCCGCCACGAAATACCAGTTCTGTTTCAACAGCGGCACTTCGCCGTCGACATAATCGACTTCCCGACCGTCGCCATAGCCGAATTCGAGCAGCCCGTCCGGGTTCATCCAGAGCCCATAGCCGCGATTGCCGAACGCGTCCCAGCGCCCGAGCAGGCACTGCCGCACACCAGCCCCCGGATTGTTCGGATAGACGAAGGTGCAGAGGCTGAAGCTGCCGTCGATCGCAAGACGCCGCTGCGGATCCTGGACCGTGAGATACGAGCCCACCTGGGTATATTGCTTGCGCACGGCCCAGGCGCCGTTGATCTCGCAAGCTAGCTCCTCTTCCTTGTAACCGGGACCGGCCGGATGGGCGTCGCCGTGAATCAGGCGCACCAGTTGCGCATCGACCGTCTTGGTGCCGTCGGCATGCACGAAAAACGAAATCTCGTCGCCGGGCCGTACCGAAATCTTGTCGGCGTAACCAAATATCTTCTGCTCAGCCATCGGGGTCGGCTACTCCATTTAGAATCAGCTCTCGAGCAGGTCCTGCACGCGGCGCAGGAACAGCGCGTGGTAGGCCTCTTCGGGAGAAGGATAGTTCTTGTCCTCGACGACGCGCGGCGCGGTGCCCCGATGGCCGGACAACGCGACGATGCGATAGGCCTTGAATTCCTCCAGCACCATGACTGCGTATTTGTCGACCTGCCCCTGGCGGCGGAAATAGATCAGAAGTCGCTCCAGCGCCTCGCTGTGCTGTCCGAGCGGACGGGTTCGATGCTCGTCAACGACGGCGTCGGTAACCAGGCGCTTGAGAAAATCGCGCTGCATCTTGTCGAAGCGGCGAAAGAACACCTGGTCCTTGTCTTCGATCTCGGTTGCCTCTTCGGGTAACATCTCGCCACCTTTCTCGGCGCGGGTCGCGCGCCGTTCGCTTTTCTTCTTGTTTCGCCAGGTCCGGAACTGCTGCTTGATGCCGAACAGGCCGCCTTTGAGAAACAGCACCACGCCGAGCATAATCGCGCCGATCAGCATGTAGCGGAGCGGCCCGAGATCGATCAGCACGCGGTCGATGAAGACGACGATCACGGTACCCGCAACCGCGCCCTCGGAACGCCCTATGCCGCCGATGACAAGCATCGCAAGCGACAACAGCAGCGTGTCGAACGAGAACAGGTTCGGCGAGGCACCGCCAAAATGGGTGGCATAGAAGCCGCCGATGAAGCCGAGCGCGGTCGACGACAGCAGAAACACCATGATCCGCGCCCGGATGAAGTCGACGCCGCAGGCCTGCGCGAACGCCTCCTTCTTTTCCGGCGCCATGCGCAGCAGGCGTCCCAGCCGCTTGCCGTCGATGAAGCGGTAGGTAAACAGCGCCAGCGTCATCACGAGAATTGCAATGTAATAGCTTACCATCAATTTCGCGGATTGGCCGAGGCTTGCGGGCAGATAGCTTGGTGCACCGTAGAGACCGCCGGTCGCCGAGCCGAACTCCCGCGACTGCACGACATAGACGCGGCATAATTCGACCACGCCCAGCGTCAGCAGTGCATAGTAGAAGCCGTCCAGCCGCATCGCCGGCAGTGCGATCATCACCCCGAAGCCGAGCCCGATCAGCGAACCGATCAGTGGCAGCGCCCACCACGGCAGGCCGAGGTGAATGGCCAGGTAGGTGGCGCCATAGGCCGCCGCGCCCACCACGGCATAGCTCGCCAGCGAGAAGATGCCGGCGGTGCCGACGATCAGCATCCAGCACAGATTGATCGCGGTGTAGATCGCGAAAACGGCCGCCGCGCTCATCACCGTGTTGTAGGAGCCGGCCGGCACGATGAACGGCAGCAGCAGCAATACCGCAAACGCCAGCATCCACCAGATCGGACGCTTGTCGACGATGGTCTTCTCGCGACGTTTGGTCTTTGGGTTGTATTCGCCGCGGATGTTGAGCACGCGCCGGCGCGTGGGCCAGTATCGCGTCCGCCACCACAGACCGCCGCCATGGCCGGGCCATTTGTAGTAATAGCGCAGACGCCCGACCAGATGCATTTTGGGGCGGAAGCGCGTGGTCTCGATCCAGGTCACCTGGTGCGACAAATGCGGATTGGTCTCGACCTCGCGCGTGCCGTATTCCGGGTAATGGCAAGCGATCGGGTCGATCCAGCGCGGCGCTGACGTGTCGGACATGATCAGGCCTCGCGCGCCTTGTCGAGAATGCCGGCGATGCCGCGGGGCCGTACCAGCAGCACGAGGATGATCAGCAGGAATTGCGTGATCAGCACATATTGCCCGCCGAGCAAGGTCGAGGTCAGCGCCTCGTTCACGCCGAGCACCGCGGCGCCGATGATCGCCCCCGGCACACTGCCAAGGCCGCCGACCAGCGCAATGCTCAAGCCCTTGATCATCGGCGTGATGCCGGAAAACGGCGCGACATAATAGGTCTGGGCCAGCAGCACCGCCGCAAGCCCGGCGAGCGATCCTGTCAGCGCCATCACGTAAAAGCCGGTACGGCGCACGCCGATGCCGACGATCGAGGCGGCATGCGGGTTCATCATCATGGCGCGGATTTCCAGGCCTCGCCGGCTGGAGCGCATCCACAGCAGGATGGCGGTCAGCAGCACGATCGCCGAGATCGACGCGCCGAGCTTGTCGGACGTGACGATCACGCCAAGGATATCGGCGTTCCAGTTGCCGAACAGGCGTGGCAGCGATTTCGCGCGGGGCCCGAAATACCACAGCAGCGCCTGGTTTCCGACCAGGCTGATCGCCAGCGTTGCGATCAACGCACGCAGCGGAAAGCTCGGCTTGTCGTGGATCGGGATGAAGGCGATCAGGCAGACGATCAGGCCACCAGCCCCGCCGGTCAGGATTCCCGCCGCCATCACGATCGCCGGATTGGTGCTGATATTGACGCTGGCGAGCCAGGCGCCGTATCCCGACAGCGCGAAGATGAAGCCATAGGCCATGTTGACGAGGCCGAGGCTCGACCACGTCACGGAGATGCCGATCGCGAGCGTGCCGTAGATGCAGGCGAGCGTAATCGCATTGGAGAGAACGAAGCTCCAGTTCATGACGTCCGCTCCGTGCCGAAACTTCGGGATGACGCCGAGGCCTCGCCCTTCAATTTTCCTGCATGCATGCCGATGATCCGGTCGACGCGGCCTTGCAGCAGCGCGACGTTCTGCTCGGCGATCACCATGGCTGATAGCCCGAGGTCGACCGCCATCAACGCCTCCACCACCGACTTGCCGATCTTTGGCGCGAGCCCCAGCGACGGCTCGTCGACCAGAAACAGGTCGGCATCCGCCATCAGCCCGCGTCCGATCGCCACCATCCGCCGTTCGCCGCCGGACAGGCGCCCGACCGCGGTCTTCATCAGTTTGTCAAGCGGCGGAAAGATTTTCAGGATTTTCTGCTTGCGCGCGGCGCGGTCGGCCCAGGCACGCTTCGTAAACGCGCCGCTGTCGAGATGCTCCTCGACGGTCAGGCCGTGAAAGATCTCGTCGCCTTGCGGGATCAACGCGAGCCCACGACGGACGATCTGGTGGGTGTAGCGCCCAGGCCCCTGGCTCCTCGTCCGGCCCACCTCAAAGCCGTTGAGCTTGATCGAGCCGCGCTGCCAGCCGGTCAGCCCGGCAATCGCTTGGAACAGCGTCGACTTTCCGTGGCCATTCAGGCCGACAAGGCCGATGCGTTCGCCGGAAAACACCCTGAGGTCGAGGTCGTGGATGACACGCATCGGACCCCAGCCGGCAGAAAGCCCGCGCACGTCGAGAACCGGCCGCTGCTTGCGATCCGCAACCGTCTGCATCAATGCACCCCTTCGGTCGCATCGATTTCGAAATAGGCCGCCTTCACCCGCGGATTGCGCAAGATATCTTCTAGCGATCCTTCCGCGATCAGTTCGCCGGCATCCATCACCATGACGCGGTCGGCGATGGTGTCGAGCAGCTCCATGCGATGCTCGATCAGGACGATCGCAATGTTGAGCTCCTTGGCGAGCACGCGCATGATCTCGTCGAACTCGTCGATTTCGGAGTTGATGAGGCCCGCCGCCGGCTCGTCCATCAGCAGGATCGAGGGCCTGCGCATCAGGAGACAGGTCAGCAACAGCTTGCGGCGGTCGAGCGTGTCGAGCTGTTCGGCGATCGCCGATCCCGGCACGCGCAGCTCGACGAGCCCCGCACCCCATTCGGAATCATCTGGCGTGAGATACGGCTTGTAGGCCTGACGCGCGGCTTTCAGAATCTGGGCGACCGTCATGTCTTCCGGCACGACCGGGGTCTGATAGGTGCGGCCGATACCAAGCCGCGCCCGGCGATGCAGCGGCAGCGCCGTGATGTTCTCGCCGCGGTAGAAGATCGCGCCACGCTTGGGCGGGATTCGCCCGGACAGCACCTCGAACAGGCTGGTCTTGCCCGCACCGTTCGGGCCGATGATGCCGAGCACTTCGCCCGGCCCGATCGCCAGCGAGATGTCGCGCAGGATCGAGCGGCCGCCGAGGTCGAGCGCGACGTCCCGACAGGAGAAGATGGGGACAGACATTGAGAGTGGTCCGCCCTCACCACCACGGCGCCTTGCGGAGCGCCGTCTCCCTCAGCACGTCCGGATAGATGATCTTGTGCTCGTTGTTCTGGACCTGGAAGAACAGTTGCGCCATGCCCTTGTCGACATCGGCAGAGCCGATCGCATCGCCCGTGTCCGGGTAATGCGCGCATTCCTGATACTGGTTGTTCATGCTCATGTAGCCGCAGACGCCGCGGAAAGGCGTCTTGCGGATAAAGTCGCTGACGCCGGCGAAGTTGGAAGGATCGCCAACCGCCTCCCACGCCGCCTTCAGATAATGGGTCACGTCGTAGCCGTTGCCGGTGTAGCAAAGCCCCATGATTCCGGGGAACCGCTTCTTGTACTTGGCACGGAAGGCCTTGCCGTTTTCGTCGGCGTAGACGCCGAGCACGGTGCTCCACACAAAACCTTCTGCGGCCGGTCCGGAGAGTTCGAGGAATTCCGGCTGCGAGGGACCATATTGCAGATAGACCAGCGCTCCCTTCAGCGGATCGGCGCTGTATTGCTTGACGAAGGCGGCGTATTCCGCGGCAACCCAGTGGTCGATCATGACCGCGCCGGCGCCGGTCTTCTTGATCTCCTGGATCACCGAGCCCCAATCCTGCACCGGATACTGGATGTCGGTGATTCCCGCGAGCTTGAACTCGCTCTTCGGCAGCGACGCCTGCAGCGCCTTCGAGATCGTCTGGTTATAGGCGATCTGCTCCTGCACGATGTGCACGCCGTTGTTCAACGGCTTCCAGACACCCTGCTCCTTCATCGCCTTGAGGAAGACCGGGAAGGTATAGCCGTAATGCACTTCGGAGGGATCGGTCTGGAAGATGTGGCCGTATTTGACAGTGTTCTTGCTCAGGATGTCGGTGAAATTCCGTTGTGTCAGGCCCCAGAGGAACGGCGCCTTGTATTTGGCCGACACATCCGCGACGGGCACCGGCGTAAACACAAAGGCGCACGACATCGCGTGAACCTTGGCGTCGATCAATTTGTTGATCGCGACCTGGCCGCTCTCGGGCGACAGCGGATCGATATCGACGACCACAGGCTTGAGCTGGCGGCCGAGCACGCCGCCGGCGGCATTGATCTCCTCCATCGCGAGCGTCGTGCCGTTGAGATAATCCTGATGGTCGGCGACGCCGGCCTGTGCCGTTTGCGCCGTCGGCAGGCCGATCAGGATCGGCTCCGACGATGCGCCGCGCGCGGTGCCCGAAACGAAGGGTGCCGGGAACGCGACCGCTGCGGCGCTCGCCGAGGCCACCTTCAGAACATTCCGACGTGTCAGCTTCCCAGTCATCCCCAACCTCAAGATGCTCTAAGTCGCCGACCTCATTGCCGACGATCTCAGGAGGTTATCGAGGAGCGGAAGTTGCCGTCTTTTGCCAGAGTGCACGGTCTTTATCGTCAAAGCGCACTATTTGGGCGTCTTTCTTAGCGGTTCTGGCATATTTCTTGAATAGTTGAGCGGGAAACTGCATGAATAGACGAACCGGAAAGTTCGGCCGCGCGTATGGAGGCGTCAGATGGCCCACAGCTTTTCATTTTCGACGACGCAAATGCCGGGGACGCAGAGTATTGACGCCTGGCGTCAGGCGATGGCCGAAGTCTACTACCGGCTGGATATCAAGTCCGAGCACAGCGAGAGATTGAACGGCCAGTTGATCGACTGGCAATCGGACGTCATGGGCATCTCGAATTTCAAGGCCGATGCCCAGCGCGTCACCCGCAGGAAGGCCGCGGCGAAGGCCGACAAGGCCGAAGATTTCGTATTTCTGTTTCCGACCCGAAAGCCGATGCGTTTCGAGCAACGTGGCCGCGAGGACATGGTGCTGCCCGGCAATGTGTTCCTGCTCAACTCCGCCGAACCCTATGTGGTCGACGTTCCCGATGGTTCGGAGAATATCACCATCAAGATCAAGCGCGAGAATTTGCTAGGGCGCGCGCCCATGCTCGATGACCTCTGCGGCCGAGCTAACTTCGCCAATCCGTATCTGATCCCGGCGGTCGCGATGCTCGGCGAGCAGATGTTGCGGCTGAAGCCTGACGACAACGCCGCCAAGCTCGAACAGCCGCTGGTCGACCTGATCTGCCTGATGCTCGAACTCGGTCGCGACGGCGGTGCACCGCCGCTGACGCGCCCCGAGTTGAGCGGGCTATTGTTCAGCCGCCTCTGCGCCTTCATTCAGGCCCAGCTCGGAAAACTCGATCTCACACCGGAGATTGCGGCTTCCGAACATCGGATCTCAGTACGCTACCTGCACAAGATCTTCCACGCCAACGGATTGTCGTTCGGACAATACCTGCTCGATGCGCGGCTGCAGCGCGCGCATCGGATGATCCTGGCCGGCAACGGCTGCCAGCGCATCAATATCGGCGAAATCGCCTATCGCTGCGGCTTTGCCAGCCAATCGCATTTCTCGGCAAGCTACAAGATGAGATACGGCGTGACCCCGACACAGTCAGCGGCCGGAAGCTGAAGGATCTAAAAGCTGCGCGGCGCGCACCGCCCGCATGTGGCCGGAGGAGGCGCCGAGCACGACGGCGATCAGGCGCTTGCCGTCACGCGTCGCGGAGGCGACCAGATTGTGGGCGGGCGGTTACGGCGGCACCCAGACCACCGACGGCAATGCCGTGACCGGAGCCGGCACCTCGACCAGCCGGGTCTTTGGCAGCATCGCCGGCGCCGATTATCGGCTCTCGCTGGATACGCTGGTCGGCTTCGCGCTGGCGGGCGGCGGCACCAGTTTTGGCGTCGCCAATGGCGGCAGCGGCCGGTCCGACCTGTTCCAGGCCGGCGCGTTTGTGCATCACCAGTTCGGCGCGGCCTATCTCTCCGGCGCACTGGCTTATGGCTGGCAGGACGTCACCACCGATCGCACCATGACGGTTGCGGGCATCGACCGGCTGCAAGCCCGCTTCAAGGCCAATACCTACGCGGGCCGTGCAGAGGGCGGCTATCGGTTCGCGACGCCCTGGATGAAACTCACGCCTTATGCCGCAGGCCAGGTCACGACATTCCAGCTTCCGGTCTATGCGGAAAGCGTACTGTCCGGCGCCAGCATTTTGCCATGAGCTACGGCGCAAAAACCGTCACGGCCTTGCGCAGCGAGCTGGGGTGTGCGCACCGACAGATCGTGGGCCGTTGGCGATGCCATCCTGACGCTGCGGGACGCGCCGCCTGGGCGCATCATTTCAACCCCGATCATGCTGTAGCGGCGACCTTCCAGACGCTGCCGGGCGCAAGTTTCGTCGTGAACGGCGCGGCACAGGCGCCGAACGCCGCTCTGACGAGTGCATCGGCCGAAATGAATTGGCTGAAGGGTTGGTCGGTCGCGGCGACGTTCGACGGTGAATTTTCGCAAGCGACGCGGTCCTACGCCGGCAAAGGCGTCGTGCGCCGGCAATGGTGAAGGCGCATTCAACACGCGCGTTTCGTTCGCTGCGCCCCCTCGCGTTGGTTCCTCCCGCTTTGGCCCGGGCCGGGAGGGTTGCAGAGCAACTGATCGGCCCGACGAGGCCGGTCAGTTGGCTCCGTCCGAACCATCTCATTTCAGTCGCCGGGCCGGATACCCCGCGCATGACAATTGTGGATGGATCATAAGGAATGCCGCTGCAGGATATTGCGCTAGCCGAAGGCTTCGTTTTCGTCGCGCTGGTGACGCTGACGGTGATTGCGATTCTCGATCTGTTTCCGCCGCGCAGCGGGAGCTGAAGCGGCTGGTCGGGCAAATCACTTCGCTCGCGCGATGTTCTGTCCGGCCCCTCGCAAAAAAATTGCTGTTTCCGAAACGCCGAAGTTGCGGTTGAGACGCGGCCGTCCCGCCTCGATGCAGAGCGACTTTGCCGACAGAGACCACAAGGGTCGTTACTTGCCGCAGCAGCGGCTGGCGCCCTCGGGCTAGGACGCGTACTCATAAATCTTCGTCGATGTCCGGTTCGCCCCGACACCGACCGCCTTTGTGCAACCGCAGCAAATCTCGCGATGGGCCACATCGGGACTCGTCCAGTTTTGTCATTTACGTGTCAGCGACTGGGGGGATGAGAGACCACGGCTGCATTTGTCAGCTGGGTTGACGCAATGTCTTCGACGGCGACTCTCCGAATAGCATGCGGTACGCAACCGAGAAGCGCCCAAGCTCCCAAAAGCCATGGTCGGTCACAATCCGCGTGACGGTTGCCTTGGACGGGTCCGAATGCAACAGCGCCCGCCGCACCTGGTGCATTCGGCGCAAGGTGAGATAGCGGATTGGTCCCATGCCGA
>Ga0210408_10000835_pt1 | contig 34902 bp, 23 predicted proteins | sample IncBWH4MmetaG_FD_155471 | JGI IMG/M metagenome (GOLD analysis project Ga0210408, IMG submission 155471) | Forest soil microbial communities from Barre Woods Harvard Forest LTER site, Petersham, Massachusetts, United States - Inc-BW-H-4-M | ecosystem: Environmental > Terrestrial > Soil >... | reverse complement strand
ATTACTTGCACTTTCTATTTGCACCTGCTGTATTTCCAGTTGGAGCCAAGTGGGCCAGGCGCCCCGCACCTGCACAGGTCCCGGGGAACTCGAGAGCGTCATCGGCTCGCACCCGTCGGCAGGCGCCTACGACGCCCTGGGCGCGTATTTCGGGCAGCATCAGAAACTATCCTGTGCCATTGCCGCGTTTGAATCTGCGCTCCGCATGGAGCCTGACTCCTGGGAAGCGCGCTTCAATCTGTCTCTCGCGCTCATTCAGAATCGGCAACCCGAGCGTGCAGTTCGTGAACTGCGGATCGCGCTGCGAGCGAAGCCCGAAGATCCTTTGGGGCACACCGCATTGGGCGTGGCCCTCAGCGAGTTGAACCGGACCGACGCAGCCATCGCAGAGTTTGGGCTTGCGCTCAAAGGCGACCCCAGGTCCGTGGCAGCTCTCGATGGCCTGGCGAAGGCCTTGATCGCACAGAAACGTTATTCGGCCGCGATCGCGTGCCTGAAGGACGCGCCCGCTGATACTAAGTTGCAGGATGATCTGGCCGTCGCGTACTCGAACAGTGGCAATGTTGCACAGGCCGTCGAGATCCTCACGGAATTGGTCAAACAGAATCCATCGTCGGCGGACGAGCACGCCAATTTGGCCATCGCTTACACCCAACAGCAGCAATTTCGGCAAGCAGTCGACGAATTTCGCGAGGCACTGCGTCTAGACCCGGCAAACGATGTAGTGCGGCTCTCGTACGTGAAGGCACTGATCATCCTCGCCGAGTTCAACACGGCGCTGCCCGAGATTCAAGCCTACCACCGGCGCAAGCCGCATGACTTTGACGCACTCTACTTGCTGGGGGTAGTTGACCGGGGCTTGGGAAAATATGAAGCAGCTGAAACTGTGCTCGAGCAGGCAGTGGCGCTGAACCCGAAACAGTACGACGTCCGTTACAACTTGGGATTCGTATTGGCCAAGCTCGGGAAACCGCAGGATGCATATGTACAACTCCAAAAGGCGGTGGAGTTGAACCCTGGTTCGAGTGAGGCACGGTTTCAGCTCGCGGCGGTATTACGCAGTTTGGGCCAGGACCAGAAGGCCCGTGAAGAATTGCAGACCTTTCAGCAAAAGAAACAGGCGAGCATCCAAGAGAACGTTGCTGGGACCAAGGTGAATCAGGCGAACGAGTACCAGCAGTCGGGAGAATATCAGCGGGCGGTTGATCTCTACCGCGAGGCCATCGCAGCGAATCCGCGCGACGCGCACACCCAGTACGACCTGGCCTTGGCTTTGGATCACTTGGGCAAAATTCCAGAGGAGCGGGAGGCGCTGCAGAAGGCAATCCATCTGGATTCGGGATTGGCCCGTGCCCACGAACAACTGGGCTTCCTGAGCTTGCAGGCCGGCCAGGATGCTGACGCGGAGCAGGAACTGAAAACTGCAATATCACTGGATCCTGGTTATGCCGAGGCGCAGGGCAACTTGGCCGTACTTTACGGCCAACAAGGGAAGAACAAAGAAGCGGAACAACTCCTCCGCCAGGCCACGGAAAACGATCCGCAATACGCGCAGGCTTACATAAATCTAGGTCTCATCCTGGCGGGTGAATCCCGCTTTGCCGAGGCGGAGCAAGTGCTGCGCAGTGCACTGAAGATTCGCGATGACAATCCCCAAGCCCTAACCGTACTTGCCATGGTCCTCACCCGCGTGAACCGTGCAGAGGAGGGGATCGGGTATTTTCGGAAGGTCATCGAACTCGACCCGAAATCTTCGGGCGCGCATTTGAACCTGGGGATTGCTTTGGCCGACCAGTTCAATCTGGAAGGCGCGCTGGCGGAATTTTCCGAGGCCTTGCGTCTCGATCCCAACTCTGCAGCCGCGCATTACAACAAGGGGAGAGTGCTGCTTGACCTGCGGCGTGATGCGGATGCCAAGCCTGAGCTCGAAGCCGCAACCCGCCTCAATCCCGAGTACGCGGAAGCCTGGTATCTGCTCGGCCTAATCGAAAAGAGTGCGGGAAACGCGGCCGCGTCGGTGCAGATGCTGCACAATGCGGCCGCCCTCAATCCCAAGGACGCCAACACGCTGTTTGTGCTGGGCCAGGAGCTTCTACGCACGAGTGATCGGGCGGGTGCCATCGCACAATGGCGGAAGGTGCTCGACATCGATCCGAATCACGGCAAAGCTCTCTACAATCTGTACCGGCAATTGGGACAATCTGATCCCGCTGAGGCCAAGCGACTGCAAGACCGATTTGAGAATCTGCAAGCTCAAAATCGCATCCTGGACCAGGCCCAGACTCTCGGCAACTTCGCTCTTTCATCTGCCGCCGCGCATGACTGGCCGGAAGCGATCGCGCAGCTGAAAGAGGGCCTGCGGCTTTGCGGAAACTGCAGCGCTGAAGCGCAACTGCACAAGGACCTTGGCCTCATTTACTGCCATTCCGGTGACATGAAGAACGGGCTTGGCGAACTGCTCGAAGCGAAAAAACTGACGCCGCAAGACGCCGACATCGAAAAGGCCATTCGGATTGCCCAGGCCGCGCAACGATAACGCACCGGGCAAAAATGTTCGTGAACCCGCACAATGTTTTGTAGAGTGTAGAGCCATGCAGAAATGGTTTTGGCTGATCGCGATCCTGATCTGCTGGCGGACTCCGCTCGCGGCGCAGGACATCGATTCCAATCCCATGGTCCAGAAGCGGAGCGTTTCGACAATTGCGGATCAGATCAGCGATGGGTCGGAGCGCGCAGGTTTTCTCGAACTATTCCGGCAGGCTCCTCCGGCGGATATGCTGGTCCGCGCAGAAGCGTTCCTGGCGCGGTTTCCGCAGTCTGCATTTCTCGCGCAAGCTTACGAAGTGGCCGCTCGCGCCAGCTTCGACCTGCAAAAGTACGAGTCCGGGTTGGACTATGCGCGAAAATCACTCACCCTGCTCCCGGAGAACCCATTGCTGCTCGTCGCTATTGCCGATGTCGAAGCCCACCAGCGTGTCGACCAAGCCGCGATTGAGCATGCCGAGGAAGCGCTCGAGAATCTTGAGGGCTTCGCTGCACCTTCGTCAGTCAGGGAGGACGAGTGGCAGGAGGTAAAGCGAAAGCTCAAGGCATCTGCGAATTTCTCTCGGGGTCGCGCCTTGTTCCAGCAGGCTCTGGGATTGTCTGCCGGGGAAAAGCGTACTCCATTGCTGAAGGCATCGGAAGCCTCGCTGGAGCGCGCGCAGCATCTAAACTCGGCGGATCTCGAAATCACCTATCTCCTGGGATTAGTTCAGTTGACCGCCGGTGAAACGTCGCAGGCAGCCTGTAACTTCGCCGCGACTTACCGCACTGGTAACGAGATCGCGCCCAAAGCGCTGGAGAATTTAGAGGCCATTTACAAACTGCTCTATCCGCGCTCGGACCTCCCGTTTGACACGTTTGTGCAGCAGGCTCGGGCGCGCTGGACCGAGGCGGAGCAACAATCCTCTCAAGATCCGGTCCGGCGTCCTCCGCCAGTTCGCGACGCATCCGCTTACTTCGGTTCGGCGTCCTGCCGGAACTGTCATGCCGAAATTTACAATCAATGGTCGCGGAGCGGCATGTCGAGGATGTTGCGTCCGTATACGCCGGAAAATGTGGTGGGCGATTTCCAGAGCAATAACCAGTTTTATCTGGGCGACGATGTCGAGTACCGAGCTGGCAAACTCGATATCAATCATGGGAAGCGGCGAACTTTGTTCGCGCGCATGGTGATTCGTAGCGATCGCCATTATTTCGACATCTTGCAGTCCGACGGCAATTGGCACGCCTACCCGGTCGACTACACTATCGGGTCCAAGTTTGAGCAGGCCTATGCTACCAGGCTGCCGAACGGGGAAATCCACGTCTTTCCCATTCAATACAACCTGCTGCAGAAACAATGGGTCAACTTCTGGAAGGTGATTGATGGAGCGGGAAGTGAGCGGGCCGACCCGCGCAACTGGGAGAAACTTGACAGCGCCACGAGTTATCAAGCCATCTGCGCCGTCTGCCACACGAGCCAGTTGAGGAACGTGAAAGGAGCAGGCTTCGAGGTCAACCACTTGGAATTCAAAGAGCCAGGTATTGGTTGCGAGATGTGTCACGGTCCTTCCGCAGATCACGTTCTGGAAGTAACGGCAGGTGAGTACAGCCCGAAGCCAGCGCAAACTCCGCCCGTTAATTTTCTCGCGATCGACAATCGCGAGTACGTCGCGATCTGCGCCCAATGCCATATGCAATCGGCGATACGCAACCCCGGCCCGGTAGGGGAATTGAACTATTCCACTACGGGCGAATTCTTCGGGAGCCGGGTGCGTGAGCCGTTCGGCGAGTTCTCGCGTAAAGGTTTTTACAAAGATGGCCGGTTTCGGCAGACCACATTCATGGTCGAGGCCCTGGAGCGCTCGCGATGCTTCAAGAAAGCGGCGGTGAGTTGCGGAACCTGCCACGATCCTCATGGCCACGATTCCGCGTCGAATCCAACGGCGCTAAAGTTTCGCGATCAGCCCGACTTGATGTGCACGGGGTGTCACACTCCATTCCAGGATAGCGTCCAAGCTGCGCGACACTCTCATCACGCTGCATCGTCTGAGGGGAGCCGTTGCGTCTCCTGTCATATGCCCCGCATCATGGAAGCTCTACTGTTTCGAGCGGGGTACCACCAGATTGACGATATCCCCAACGCTGAGATGACCAAGCGATTTGGTCAAGACGAGAGCCCGAACGCCTGCATAATCTGTCACAACAAAAAGGACGCAGATTGGGTCCAGCAACAACTGTCACAATGGAAATCAGCCGCAGTGAGTCAAAAATGAGGGAAGTGTTGACTGCCGGAACAAATCTTAACGAACCGAGCCAGCTGGCCAGCAAACCTATTCGCGAAAGGTGGAGCCCGGACGCACGATTCGAATGAAATGGTCGGTGTAGGTCGCATGGACCCACGGGATCTCGTATTTCGGCATGTGACAGGACGCGCAATCCTGGGTGCCAGTGGGACAGGCCGGGGCCATATTCGCGGTCTGCGTATGCCCTAATTGGGCATGACATTTCAGGCAGGCGGTGTCATAGCTTGCGGAATCGCGCACCAAGGGTTTGTGCGGATCGTGGCAGGCGATGCAGGTGATCCTCGGATCGCCGCGACCGCCCCAGCAGAGGCTGCGCTCCAGCCGATAGGGCTGCAATCGGACTGATGAGATTCCCATGTGCCGCGGCATTTCAAGCACCACATCCACGGGAGTGCGATGGCACGCTCCGCAGAAATCTACGGAATCAACCGGGGCGAGCTTTTCGGGATTCAGCACTGTGGGGCTCGCGTGCTGATCCGGGTTGTTTTGCATCGCGGTCACATGCTGCAGCCCGGGACCGTGACAAGCTTCGCAAGTCACGCCGAGAATCGCGTGTTCAGGATCAAATTTTCCTGACACCGTGGAAGCGGTCGAGTGACATAGGAAACAGCGACGCATGGTCTCGTTCTCGACCGTTTTGCCCAGCGCCTGCGAGATCGTGGCAGGCGGTGCCGCATTGTGGCCGAAGGTGATATCCAGTCCTGCCAAACTCTGGTAGTAGCTCAGCCGGCTTTCGAGGAAACTGTCTCCTTGTCTCAGAACATAAGTCTGGGACGACTCACTCACTCCGAAAGCCCAGTTGACATTGGCGGAGACTGAATCGGTCTTGCTTTTGACCGAAAACGTCACGGCATCGGGCGCACGGGAAAGGAAGTAGTTGTAAGCATCGTCGGAAAACTTGAGATCGTGACCCGGCTGGGGAACTGCGGAATCGCGCGCCCGGCGAGCGGCTTGGAACATCGGCGTTTTCTGTTGCGAGGCGGCTATCTCAGAGTGGCAGTGAGTGCAGGCGCCAGGGCCCGCGTATTCCTGCATCGCCGGTGTTCCTTTGGTAGGCCACCAGCCGGGACGATTCCACCGCTCCGAGGTGGCCATCGAACTTCTTGCGCCCGCTTGATCTTGCCCGCCAGCGGGGAAGGTCGCAATCTCTGCTAGGAAACATGCGGTTGCAAAGAAGCGGAAACAGCCAGACTTCATGAACACAGGATTATAGCGTAAGCCTTCCTCGGGCTTGCGGCCAGCCGGTCGTGCAAAAAAAAACCATTTACGTCAAGGACGGGTGTACGCCCTTGAATCGAATTCCGGATTTTGCGGTGACGTCTTCGAAGAGCGGCAGGGCGCAGATTGGCGACGCCGTTCCCGCGAATCGCTTGCCGGCGGGCATGACTGCACGTTGCACTCAACAGATAAAGATCGGCGCTCCATTTTTCGAAGATGAAGCTATCAGTGTTCCCCGCGAACCGGGGGTGGAGTCTCGCGAGTCAAGTCGGCATATTTCCTCGCCAGTTCCGTCTCTCCCAACCGCGCATAAATCTGCTCGAGCAAAGAGTAAAGTTGCAGACCAATGATGACGTGCGCCGGATCTTCAGTGCTGGCCGCTTTCTCGGCGTCGGTCCGCGCCTGCTGGTAATTCCTCATCCGCAAATTAAGCTTGGCGCGTTCGTACCACACCGCCCGCACTTGCGGAGCAAGCTCAATCGCGCGATCAAGATGTTGCTTGGCGGCCGGGAGTTGATTGCGTTTCGCAAGAAACCGCCCGTAGTTGTAGTCCACAAACCCATCGTAGTAGCGCCCGTGCTGGTTGACAGCGAGAGCTTTGCGGAACGCCTGTTCGGCGGTCTCCAGTTCTCCGAGCGGTTCAAGATTCAGCCCAAGATAATCCCACGCACGAGCGTCGCTCGGGTTCAACCGAGTGGCCTGGCGAAAGTACTTCACTGCCGCGACGGAGTTCTTCTCGCTGTCGAAAATCTTGCCCAGCTGATACTGGGCTTCCGGGTCATTGGAATCCAGCTGACAGGCCTTCTCGAGCAGCTTCTTGCCTTCCGATTGCTGGCCTTTCATCGCGAGCATCTGGCCGCGCAGGGCCAACGAGGCGGGATCGTTGGGATTCATTTCTAGTGCGGCTGCCGACAGGGCGTCGGCCTTTGGGTAGTCCCGCTGATCGAGGAAGAGCCGGCCAAAATAGGCAAACCCTCTTGAGTCCTTGGTTTCGAGGTCCGTGTATTGCACGTAGAAGTTGGCCGCAGCCGGCGCGTTCCCTTTGGCAGCCTCGATGCGGCCCTGGGCCAGCAGGTTTTCAGGGCAGTCCGCATGAGCGGCCAAAATGGGGCCCAGCATCGCCTCCGCGCCGGTGACGTCACCCCGGGTGAGCTTTGCGGACACGCGCGCAAGTTGGTCCTCGACACCAGAACATGATCCGGCAAACGCCGGCCACGTAGCCGCGACCCCAAACAAAAAGCAGAGCACCGCCGCTCTCAACGGGACGACTCCTCGGTGACGGTCAGTATCTGATCGGCTTTCACGTTCCGCAGTACTTGCTCGGTCCCGCTCGGCCACTTCAGGGCGATTTCCTTGATGACAGCGTTTGCACCGAGGCCGAAATGGGCACGCGGGTCGGACGAACTGGCATAGCTTCCCGCGGTCGTGACATGGTTATGCTGCACCAAGCCGGACGCTTCGGTCAGCTTGATCCGCGTTCCGATTCCGTCGCGATTGCTCTTGACGCCCACGGTCTTAATAAGAATCCAGTGATTGGTATCCGTGGACGTGTTGTACAGCAGTTCCGCGGGGCTGCCAATGGCCGAGACTACCACGTCAATTTTGCCGTCGTTGTTGAGATCGCCGAATGCGCAACCTCGATGCGCCGCACGAATCTGCATGCCGGGCCCCGCTTCTGCGCTCACATCCTTGAAAGTTCCGTTGTGAAGATTGAGGAACACGGCGTTCGGCTGTCGGTAGTGCTGCTGCGGATCGATGTCGGCATTTTCACTTACATGGGAATTTGCGCTGAACAGGTCCTTATAGCCGTCGTTATCAAAGTCGTAGATGCCCGCGCCCCAGCCGCTCAGCTTGACGCTGCGAAAACCGATGCCCGCCGCATAAGTATCGGCGTTGAAGAATCCGTTGCCCTCATTGCGGAACAGCGGAAAGGTCTCGCCCCCAAGAGCAGTCACAAACAAACTCGGCTTCCCGTCGTTGTTCCAGTCGCGAAAGTCGACGCCCATGCTGGACACCGGCACACCATTTTCGGTGTACGCGACGAAGGACTCGACCCCGACCTCGTCGAATCCGCGGCCCGCGCGATTCTTGAACAAGAAATTCCGGTCGTTGTCGTTGGCAACAAAAATATCCATCCACCCGTCCCCATCGTAGTCGGCGATCGCCACCCCCATGCCTTTTCCAATGTGCTGCGAAATGCCCATCGCATCGGACACATCGGTGAAGGTGCCATCGCCATTGTTGTGGTAGAGGATGTTTGGTTCTCCCTGGTAAAGCGTGGGCGAGCAGGAGATGCGCTTGCCGGGCGCGCCGCAAACCCGGGAGGTCGCAAACGACCAGTCCAGATAGTTGCTCACGAACAGATCGAGTTTGCCGTCATTATCGTAGTCCACCCATGCCGCCGAAACGCCCCACAGTTTCTTGCCTGTCGAGGAAAGCCCGGCAACGCCGGCTTTGTCGGTTACATCGGTAAAGGTGCCGTCGCCGTTGTTGTGATAGAGAATGTTCCGGTTGAAGCCGGTGATATAAATATCGGTGCGGCCGTCATTGTCGTAGTCGGCCGCGGCCACGCCAATGCTGTAGCCTTCGCCGCGGACCCCGGCACGTTCCGTAACGTCAGTGAACGTCCCGTCGTGGTTGTTGTGGTATAGGCGATTGTAAAAGTTAGGCCCGCCCTTCACCATACCGGGAAGGCTCGCTCCATTGGTGAAGAAAATATCGAGATAGCCATCGTTATCGTAGTCGAGCAGGGCGACTCCGCCCGGAATGCCGTCGATCATCGGCTTATCGGGTAACGTACCGTTATCCAAAACAAACGTGACGCCCGACTGCTTCTGCCCGTTCTCGAATCGAATGTGCGAGGTTTCTGCCCCCCGAACATCCACTCGACTGACCGCTAGCGCCAGCGCCAGTGTGACTCCCAGGATGGCCCTTTTGCTCGGAAAGATCCTCTCGCAGCAGCCATTCATTGTGGCCGCCCTGCTGCCTGGGCCCGAGCCAACATCTGGCGCATGAAGGAATCTTCGGGGAAACACTTCACGTAGTCTTCCATCTCCGTCTTTGCATTCGGGTAGTCTTTCAATTGAATCAGTTGAACGATCAGCGTCTTTCGTAGCGCGGCACTGAACGGATCAAGTTCCCTTGCCTTGCGCAAAACCGCGACCGCCTCGAGGTTGCGGCCCAACTTCACCAGAGCATCAGACAGATCAGTGTACAAGATGGTTTTCGGTGTGCCGGTGTCCAGCGCGCGCTGCAAATGGACCACTGCTTCCCGGAATCGTCCCGCATGCAGATCCCGGTTTCCGATGGCCGCCTGCACCAAAGGACTATCAGGAGCGGTGCGTTCCAACTCATCGAGAACGGCGAGGTAACGATTCATGTATTCCGGGTGCTGCTCAACGAGTTCGCCGTACGCCTCTAAGAGCGTCAGCGCAGGCGGGGGTATCCCTTTTTTCCCCGGTGCCGCATTTAGATGGATCAAATCTGGTAACGCGGGTGTCGTCTGCTGAAACGCGATGTCGGGGTAGGGTTCATCCGAGCGGACCAGAATGCGGTGATTCGTAATGCTCGAGTGTGAGATCTCCTGCACGTCCCGTTTCTTCATGTGGCATCCCGCGCAGTCATCCGGTGGCTGCTGGTGCGCCCGGACCTGCAGCGGCAGCGTGCAGCCTTTTTCGCTGTGGCAGGTCAGGCATTTGGTTTTGAAATATTCGGGGGCCTCTTCGCGCGTTGGCTCCAGATGAGGATCGTGGCAGCTGATGCAGCTCAGGCGTTCGCCGCTCGCTCGATAGCATTTGCTGAGGGTCATCGAATAGTAGTGCTCAAGCAAGTCCGCCTGCGGCGGCGACTCGCGCTTGGGAGGAACCACCAAGATGGACATGGTGTCGTCAAGCGGAGCACCGGGCCGAAAGTCCCGGTAATCCTTCCCGGGTTTTAGAATCCGCACATCCCCGGTTTGGTGGCAAGACATGCAGATGTTGTCCGCCAATGCAGGCGGGAGCAACGCAGGGTTGACGATGGAAGAATCGTGTCCCTGGTGAGTATCCGATCCCATCTGCGCCGCGAGCACATGCGAAAGCCCGGGGCCATGGCAGTTCTCGCAGCTGATCGCCAGTTCGGAGAAGGGCGGATCGCCGAATCGGCCATTGCCGTCCGGAATCGCGTTCGGACGGCCACTGTGGCAGGCAATGCAGGCGGGCAATATCGGGCGATTGAAACCGTAGTTTCCGAACTCGTATCCGGGCGATAACTCCCAGCGCCCGGGCTTGGAGTAGAAAGAAAGTGGGGCCTGGAACAAGTAATCGCCTCGCCTGACGAGTCCGCCAAAGCCGTTCTCCCCGGCTCCGATGATCCAGGCCAGTTCGTGAGTATCGCGGAAAACCTCTTGCCCGTCAGAGCCCGACTGGAACTCGCTCTGATAGAGCTTTCCGTCCCGGGCGTACACGTCAAACTGCACTCGATTGTTTTTGTCGTCCACGGAACCGGAAAGCCGCTGCGTTTTCAGCCACTCCGGGGAGACCTGGGTCATCGAGCGTCCCATGGCGGTCTGCAGATACTTTTGGTACAGGTCTTTGTGACAGGCGGCGCACGCCCGGGAACCCACATATTCACCAGCCACTGGCTTGGGTTGGCGCGCGGGAGAAGAGTCGTGCGGGGCCTGCGCCTGAATCGATACGACCGCTCCGAGGAAAATCGGGGCGAGCACGACCAGTGATAGCCGCGACCAGAGTTCGCGAACAAGTCGAAGGGGCTGAGATCGGCGGTGGTGATTACCCATTCACTATCCGTTTCCGGCTCCTGCGTACTTTCTGCAAAATGTCATCTCCAGTCAAGTTGTGAACCGGGCGACGGAAACCGCAATCAGAGCTTTCCGCACTGCGTTGGCAAGCGCAGTGGGCTGTCCGCGAAGAAATCTCGAATCTAAGCATTCTGCCGCAAATGAGCGCTCAAACGGCAGGGGCAGGGGCGTCAAGCCGACCTCGAATTTGGCTTAAGTTAAGGGTTAAGTTAACGGTGTCAATTTTTTCTTGACAAGCACTAGTATTTTTATACTAAAATCCCCGCGCTTCGAGAGTACTGGGGTGTACTCTCCTGAAAACCTTGCGATTACTGGCGGAGGACAAGTCCATGACTGATTTACAGAGGCAGGGATGGTGGGTCAGTACGGCGCTGTGTTTGGCTAGTATCCTGATGCTTGCGGCAGTCCCTGCGCTCGCCCAACTTTCAAGCGCTTCTCTCACCGGCGTGGTCCATGATGCCACCGGAGCCGTGGTGGCGAACGCCGGCGTGGTCCTGCGCAACGTGGACACGGGACTCGAGTTCCCGACCACAAGCAACGAGACCGGGAACTACCGCTTCACAAACATCACCCCGGGCCGGTACACGCTGAAGATTTCCGCAGCGAGTTTCACTAGCAAGCAAGTGTCCGAGTTCACACTGGCCGTGAACCAGACCGCCACGATTGATGTCTCGCTGGCACCCGGTTCCACGACGGAAGTGGTAAACGTGGAAGCCACCACCGAGCAGCTTCAGGCTTCCACTGCGGAATTGGGGACCGTCATCGCCACCAAACAGGTGAATGATCTTCCGCTGAACGGCCGCAACTTCACCCAATTGCTGTCTTTGACGCCCGGCGTGTCGCCAATCAGCGTCTCGCAAAACAACATGGGTGGACGCACCGGCGGTTTTGCGGCCCCCATTGCTGAGGGCGCGGCTTTCTCGTTCCCATCAATCAACGGGGCTACGAATCGCAGCAATTACTTCCTGACCGATGGCATGAATAACTTCGCGGCGTTTCTCAGCACCTACGCTGTGCCTCCGATCATCGATGCGATTCAGGAGTTCAAAGTCGTCTCTCACACGGACTCTTCCGAATTTGGCTCGGTGCTCGGCGGCGTGGTGAACGTCGTGACCAAGTCCGGCACCGACCACTTCCACGGCGCCGGATGGGAGTACATCCGCAACGATGCCTTCGATTCCCGTGGCAACTTTCTGGGGGCGGCCCAGAAAAAGCCCTCGTTTCGCCAGAACCAGTTCGGCGGATCGATGGGCGGTCCAGTGGACCTTCCCGGCCTGAAGAGAAATACCTTCTTTTACTTTGCTTATCAGGGGTTCCGCTACTCGCAGCCGATCAGCGCCAACATTCTGGTCCCGACCGATACTCAGTTGGGCGGCGATTTCAGTGCACTCTGTAGTTCCGGTTTTGATGCCAGCGGAGTCTGTAAGGACAGAGCTGTGGCGGGATCCGCGCCGGCGGGTACGACATGTGCGAGTGGAGTTGCTCCGAGTGCTCTGTGCCTGGTGACCAATCAGATCTACAACCCCTTCACCACTACTGCTTCGGGCTCAAGCAAGTCCGGGTTTGCCCGGCAGCCGTTCGCCAATAACATGATCGCCTCTACCCTGATCGATTCGCGCTTGGTGGGCTTTATTCAATCCGTGTACCCCAAGGCCGGAACCTTCAATCCGGGTACGGTCAGTAACGCAGTCGACAGCGATCCGAATACCCAGCACCAGAACGAGTACGACGTCAAAATCGACCACACTTTTGGAGCCAACGACTCGGTCTGGTTCCGCTACAGCCGCATCGACAGCACCGTCCTTACGCCGAACGGGAACTTGCCCGGGCTGCTCAAGAACGAGTCCATTCCCGGCCGCAACTTTGGAGGTAACTGGGTACACATCTTCAGTCCGACTTTGCAGTTGCAGACGCTGTACTCCTACACCAAAGTTTCGGATAACGGCGTTACCAAGTTTAAGGGGCTCGATGCCGCGACCATCGACCAGGCAGCCGGTTTCTCGCCTGATTTTGCCAGTAACTTCTCAGGCACCAGTGGCTGGCTGATTCCCTCCCTGGGACTGGGTAATAGTTTCGTGAACGGCGGCGAGATTATCCAGAACACGCCCCAAGCCACGGATAATCATCAATTCTCCGTCACCCTGACCAAAGTCAAGGGGAGTCACACCTTCGGCTTGGGAGCGAACTTCATCAGCAGCGTGTTCTCCAGTCCGATTTCGTATGATCAGCTTGGATTTTCCACGGTTGAGACCAATGACACCAACGGCAATGGCGGATTCAGTCTGGCGTCGTATCTGCTGGGAGTTGTCGATAACGCCAACCGGCGCGACGTAAACGAGAAAACCCGTCCGGGCGGTCTATTCAGCGGATTCTTCCAGGATTCCTGGAAAGTGAATTCAAAGCTGACGGTTAACTACGGAGTCCGCTACGATCTGACTTTGATTCCAGCCTACGGGACCAAAGATACCTTCGGGCAGCAGGGCGGCATCGAAACCGGAGAGCCTGACTACAGCGCTGGAGTCTATGTCCTGCAATATCCGCCACCGCCGTGCAGCGTGCGCGGTATTGCCCCTTGTATCCCTAGCATCATGCTGGACGCTTCGGGGAACGCGGTGGCCTGCAATCCCGCCACCCAGACCTGTCTGCCTCCAGGTACCTTGCCACCCCACGTCGTGGTTGATGGGCGCGGCCGCATTTCGCACAACACCTACACAAATATCGGCCCGCACCTTGGTTTTGCCTATCGTCTCGGAGAAAACACGGTGGTGCGCGGAGGAGCGGGAGTGGTCTATGACAACTGGGCCGCTGTGAGCCAGATGTCACAGAACATCGAGGGCGACTGGCCCGGGATCGGACAGTTGATCGCCACCAGCCTGAACGTACCGGGCGGCTCCACTGCCACGACCGGTCCGCCAACCGTGTTTGCTCAGAATCCATTCGCCGGGAGCGGCAGCGCCGGCATCCCTGCGCCGACGCCGTTCAATTCGCGGGTGTGAACTGGTTCTATGACCCCCACATCAAGAATGCCTATGCGGACCAGTTCAACTTCGGCGTACAGCACGAACTGAATTCCACTACCACAATCACCGCCAACTATGTAGGGTCCCTGACCCACCGAGCTAACGTTGGCGGCATGTACAACACGGCTTTGACGCCGAGCCCGGCTGCTAACCCGCAATCGCGAGCTCTGTTCCCCTATATGATCGCGAGCTTCTACGACCGCAGCGTGGGCTTCGCCGACTATCACGCGTTCCAGCTCGCAATGAATAAACGGTTCTCGAACGGCTTAGCCTACCAGGTCGCTTACACCTACTCCAAAGCGCTCGATGAGAACGACGGCTTTTTCGGCGCCGAAGGCAAGAACGTCGCTGACCCCTACAACCCCCGGGCCAGTTTGAGCCCCGCGGGGTACGATCTGCCTCACATTCTCACCGTGAACGCCAATTACGAACTGCCCGTAGGGCAGGGCAAACGCTACTCCACCGGAAACCACGCAGTGGACTACGTAATCGGCGGCTGGCAGACAAACGGGATCCTCACCGTCCGCTCGGGCCAACGCTACAGCGTCACCGACGGCGAGGACCAGGCCAACACCGGCAATACCGGCTGGGCCGGTTACGAGCAGGCTAACCTGGTGGGTGATCCCAATGCGGGGTCGTGCCCGAATGGGGCGCATGTGCATACCGCGGGTTGCTGGTTTAACACTAGCGCATTCGCGAAACCCGCCCGCGGAAGTTTTGGCAACCTTCGTCCCGATCCATTCCAGGGGCAACGGTACTGGAATGTCGACTTCTCGGTTTTCCGTCAATTCCCCCTGTGGAGCGAGAGGCGGCGTCTCGAGTTTCGTGCCGAGGCCTTCAACCTGTTCAACACTGTCATCTTTGCGCCGCCCAACAGCGACATCAACAGTCAAAGCAACTTTGGCGTTGTAAACAGTACGGCCAACTCCAACCGAATTATGCAATTTGGCTTGAAGTTTATTTACTGAGCCAAATTGATTCTCTAACTTCGCCCGCCGCTGCTCCCAGCGGCGGGCGTTGCTCTTTGGGCAATCATAGAGCAGGGACGCCAAGCGGTTCCGCCGCAGCGTTTTGACCGGGAGAGGAAGCAATCATGAAACAATTTCTCGTATTTTTTCTTATGCTCGGCAGTCTCAGGGCTCAAACTTATCAACCGACCTGGGATTCCGTTGACCAGCGGCCCACGCCCGCCTGGTTCAACGATGCCAAATTCGGCATCTTCATTCACTGGGGAACGTACTCCGTGCCGGCCTACGCTCCGGTGTTGCCGGGAAAGCTGGCCTACGCGGAGTGGTACTGGAATGCGATGACACACGGGAAGGACGATCCGAAAGCCGATGCTCTGCAGAAGGGGACGTGGGCCTTTCATCAGAAGGTCTATGGCGCCGACTCTCCCTACCAGAATTTTGCGCCGCAGTTTCGCGCGGAACTGTTCGACCCGGACCACTGGGCGGACGTGTTCGCCCAGTCTGGCGCCAAGTACGTAGTGTTGACTGCAAAGCACCACGAGGGTTTTGCCTTGTGGCCCAGCAAGCAAGCTTCGGCAACCTGGGGCCGTCCATGGAACGCCGTGGAAATAGGGCCGAAACGCGATGTGCTCGGCGATCTGACGGACGCGGTGCGCCGCAAAGGCGTGCGCATGGGTTTCTATTACTCACTTTACGAGTGGTACAACCCGCTCTGGCTGTACGACAAGCCCCGCTATGTCCGTGAACACATGTTTCCCCAGTTCAAGGACCTGGTTACCAACTACAAGCCGGCGTTCATTTTCAGCGATGGGGAGTGGGAGATGACTTCCGCCGAATGGCACAGCCCAGAGCTGCTGGCGTGGCTGTTTAATGAATCTCCGGTCAAAGACGAGGTGGTGGTCAACGACCGCTGGGGCAGCGATACGCGGCACAAGCACGGCGGATACTGGACCACCGAATACACGGCAGGTATGAGCGGCATCGACCATCCCTGGGAAGAGAACCGGGGCATGGGGGTTAGCTACGGCTACAACCGTGCGGAGGGCCTGAACGTTTACCACAGCGCTCGCGAACTGGTCACCATTCTGGTGGATACCGTAAGCCGGGGCGGCAACCTCCTGCTCGATATCGGTCCGAAAGCCGATGGCACGATTCCAACGATTATGGAAGAGCGGCTCTTGGCCGTGGGAGACTGGTTGAAAATCAACGGTGAAGCCATTTATGGCACCAAGCCGTGGAAGCTTACGCGGCAATGGAGCGCCGGCGAAGTTCCGAAGGTGGAGTACAACAAGGAGTATTCGTCAGCGTACGACGTTACCAAGCTGATTGAAAAGTCTCAACCGGGGAAGGCGCACATCGAAGCGTTCTTCACCGCGAAAGCCGAGAATCTGTACGCGCTTTTGCCGGACTGGTCGGGTCACACCCTTCTACTCAAAGACGTGACTCAAGCCAAATCAGTCCAACTGCTCGGATCTGACACACCGCTGAAATTCAAGGTTTCGAAGTCTGGGACTTTGGTTGAGTTGCCCGAGCTTCCAGAGGAATTGCGACAACAGCCTGCGTGGGTATTGAGAGTTAGTCAATGAGAGAATTTTGAGATGCTCCGTAGCATTCATGGCAACCTGAGTTTGCCCGGCGACTCCATCAGGCGAGTTTCGGGGCCGTGCGCATTCAAGAATGCCGCCGTTCGGCGCACAGAAACAGAACAGACGTAGGTTGACATGGCCAGATGGGTCGGGGGGACTGCTAGGTATGCCACCAACGATTTCGTCGTGGTGACTCAAACACTGGAGCGAGTCTCACCGGGATGGTGATTGTGCTTGTGGATTCGGTGTAGCAAGGAATAGATGATGCCAGAAGCTAATAGCAAGGTTCCTTATCGGATGGCGCTGGCTGGCGGCTGGATTGACCAGCCGTTTGTGTCCAAGGTCAATCCCCGGCCGCCGGGTTCGATGGTCGTGGTCGGGCTGGAGCCATCTTCCCGCTTCATGGATCGAGCCGGGATGGCCACCAGTACGCGAGCTGCCGCAGCGAGACTATGGAACGGCACCGTGCCGGAGAGAGACCCGATGCAGCTGATTCGGGAACTGTACGCGGCCGAAAACCAGGAAGGGGCGCAGCCCTCGGGCTCGCAGGACATGGCCGGACTCATCTTGCCGGGTGTCAACCGACTGGACTACGACTACGACCATGAGGGAGGGCTGTTTCCCGTCAATGTCGAATCCTCGACCGCAGAGGACGTAATGAGGTGGCTGGAGGAGGTTCTGCACCTTCTGCCCGTTGCTCCGCGTCCGGACGGCTACAACCCACTCGAGGAGCAGCGTTTGAGTGCAGAATGGGTCCGTCGGCTGGGCGAATCCGGAAAGGTATGCTTTCACGCCATCGTCACCAAGAACTTGAGGGAATTGGGCGAGTCGATGAATGAGTGTATGAGATGCTGGGAAGCACTCCTGCCATGCACCGTCCGGCATCCGGCCCTCAAGGTGGACCTGCCCCGTTTGCTGGTTTCATACCAATCGCGTTATCCAGGGGCCATGTACTCAGGGTGCGGTGGCGGCTACCTTTATGTGGCTTCGGAGCACGAGGTCCCCGGGGCAATCAAGGTGAAAATACGTCTTACGCGAAAGGTAAATGTGTGACTGGAACTCGGGGAAGGTCGTAGAGGTCTCCCATGCCTTCGGAAGAACTCTGTTTCCCGCACCTCACGGAACGGAATCTTGCGGAGCGTTCTGTAAGCTGACATTGCTCATTCTCGGAAGGAGCTCATTGCTATGTATCTACGATGGCCAGCGCGATGCTGGTTGTTGTTGGTTCGGCTCTCTGTGGCCGTGCTGTCTCCGAGCATGCTCGCCCAAACTTCCACCGCCCCGACGGTCTCCGAAGATCCGTTGACCATTGACCAGACCTGGCAGAAGGCGACTGCCACGTATGACGCTGCGCGCGCAGCGATTCTCGAGGACGTGGACCGCACCAACCGCCAAGGGCGCTTTCGCGCAGACTGGGAGTCGCTCAAGAACTACAAGGTGCCCGACTGGTATGAGGACGCTAAGTTCGGCATCTTCATTCACTGGGGTGTCTATTCCGTCCCTGCATTCGGCAGTGAATGGTACCCGCGCATGATGTACATCGAGGGCTCCGTTGAGTACAAGCACCATCTGGCCACGTACGGTAGCCAGGACAAGTTCGGGTACAAGGATTTCATCCCTTCGTTCAAAGCGGAGAAGTTCGATCCGGCCGCTTGGGCCCGCCTCTTCAAAGACGCAGGAGCGAAGTATGTGGTTCCGGTGTTTGAGCACCACGACGGCTTCGCCATGTATGATTGCGGCCTTTCAGACTGGACCGCGGCAAAAATGGGGCCGCACCGTGATTTGATGGGGGACCTTGCCAAAGCGGTCCGCGCAGAAGGATTGCATCTGGGCGCCTCGTCACATCGCGTCGAGCATAACTTCTTCCTGGGTGTGGGCCGCACGATTCCGTCCGACGTCAACGATCCCAAGTACGCGGCATTCTATGGGCCCGCACACCAGTGGCTCGAGGCTAAGCGCGGGACACCGTTGTCCAATGACTTCACCTTCGTTTCGAAATCGTGGACGCATGACTGGCTGGCGCGTTCGGCGGAAATTGTCGAGAGGTATCATCCGGAGATCATGTATTTCGACTGGTGGATCGGGCAGTCCTCCGTTCGTGACGACCTGACTCGCTTCGCCGCCTTCTATTACAATTCGTCCCTCAAGTACGGCGACCACGTCGGTGTGATCAACTACAAGGACTACGCGATACAGGAACAGTCCGCGGTGCTCGATTTGGAGCGCGGCCAGCTTGCTGATATTCGTCCTCTGCACTGGCAAACCGACACTTCGATCAGCAACAAGTCCTGGGGCTATATTCAGAATGACACCTTCAAGTCGCCGCAGTTCGTCGTTCACCAACTGATCGATATCGTAAGCAAGAACGGGAACCTGCTGTTGAATATTGGCCCGCGACCGGACGGTACGATTCCCGAGGAAGTACAGCAGGTGTTGCGAGAGGTTGGAGCCTGGTTGAAAGTGAATGGCGACGCGATTTACGGTACGCGACCCTGGAGACTATACGGAGAGGGCCCTACCCAGGTTGCCGCCGGGTCGTTTCACGACACCGATACCTCAACTTACACGCCGGAGGACTTCCGCTTCACTGCGAAGGGAGGCGCGCTATACGCCATCGAACTCGGTTGGTCTTCCACGGGGGAAGCGGTCATCCATTCTCTGGGGAGCGAAGCGGCCGGTGTCGGGAAGGTCGGGTCGGTCGATCTGCTTGGGTCTGATGCCAAGATCGAGTTTCACCAGCAGCCCGACGGACTGCACATTCATCTTCCCGGGTCGGCTCCGGGTCGCTTCGCGTACTGCTTTCGTATTCTGCTCGCGAGTTGACTGGGGGTTTGTGAGATGCTGAGGGGTTGGGATTTGGGGGAGCGGCAGTGCTGACTTCCGCTCAGTGGGCCCACACCTTCAAAGCCGATTCAAGAAATAGATTCGTCACATGAATGACCACTTGTTCGGCCAACCAAGGATTGCCCATCTGGATCGAGTCGATGATCCGTTGATGGTTCGGTAGTTGTTGTGCCCAGGGACTGGCATCCAGGTTCTTGGCGAGCGCACGCATGAGCGTAAAGGCATACAACGGAACCACCAGACGGCGACCATACTCAAGAATGAACGGGTTGCCAGGTCTTCCAAGAAGGCAGACGTGAAACTGCTGGACCCGGTCGATCACTCTCCGAAGGTCGCCGGTCTGCACCGCCTCACTCATTTGGGAAAGGGCCAATTCCAGATCCTGCAACGGCATCCGGCGCTCTGCCACAAGTCGCGCCGCCAATCCCTCTAGCGCCCCGCGGACATGATAAATGTGGATGATGTCGGAGTCGCGCAATCGGAGCACGCGGGCGCTGCGGCCGTGTCCCTTGGTTACAAACCCTTCCGTCGTAAGGATATTGATGGCTTCGCGAATCGAGATCTGTGCGACCCCGAATTCGCGCGACCACCGGCCTTCGATAATCTTCTCGCCCGGCGCAATTTTGCCTGAAAGTATCAGCTCGCGGAGCTGAACCGCGAGGTTCTCCTTCAGCAAACCACGTGGCTCGGTGCGTGGGTCTCGAGAATTGTTGGCGTCGATTTCGATGGTCACTTACGACGGTTCCAGTACCCGTGTTCAACAAAGGCGAAAAATGAGGGCCCGGTCTTGGCGAATCGTCAAAAGGCAGTACTCGCGTAAATTCCGCCGGGGACATTAAGGTCCGCACAGCTTTAACAGCAAAGCAGTTAAACGAGTCTAGCCTGCTAGGCCTGAAAACAGTACATCTCACCCTGAGGCCCCAAGCACCTGTGAGCGCTCAGAATCGTTGGCAAGCGCGCATAGTTGGCGTACAATAACCCGATTCTCTCGCATAATAAGCGCTCAAATGGCTATTGACAATCACAGACGACGAACCTAGCCTGCGCAAACGGGAAACCCCGTCGCCAGGCGGGTTCCGGCCTTGGCGGTGATGGTAACAGCCACGCGGGAAAATGAGGAGACGCTGCATGATGCTTTCGCGGGCAGGTTGGTCCCACAGAATAATGTTGTCGGTATCTTTCGTACTTTTCGTTCTCCCGAGCCTCCATGCTCAAGCGCCCGCGCATTATGAACCGACCCTTGAGTCTCTGAATCGTCACCCGGTTCCCCAGTGGTATTCCGACGCCAAGTTGGGAATTTTCATTCATTGGGGCCTCTACTCCGTTCCCGGTTGGGCGCCCCTGGTGCATCCGGAACATGACTTTGCTTCGCCAGACTACATCACGCACAACCCGTATGCGGAGTGGTATTTGAACAGCATGCGGCTGGATGGCTCTCCGACCCAAGCCTACCATCGCGAGCATTACGGCGCTGACTATGACTACTACAACTTTGCGCCCGTCTTTAACAAAGAGATTCAAAAATGGAATCCTGATACCTGGGCCAGGATTTTCCACGATGCCGGCGCGAAATATGTCGTGCTGACGACGAAGCATCATGACGGCTTCACTCTGTGGCCCAGTTCTATGCCCAATCCGACCCTTCCGGCAGACCGACAGCACGCTACGCGCGATCTGGTCGGCGAGCTAACCACCGCGGTCCGGAAACAGGGATTACGCATGGGCCTCTACTACTCCGGCGGCTATGACTGGACGTTTGTGCCCGGTCCGATCCGCGAGGCGGCGGACTATCAGAAAGTAAAGCCGCAAAGCGAAGCCTACGGCAAATATGCGGATGCACACATGCGGGAACTGATTAAGCGCTACCATCCGGCAGTGCTGTGGAACGACATCGACTATCCCAAGTCCGGCCACCCGCTGGAGATCATGGCGGAGTATTACAACACCGTGCCAGATGGAGTGATCGACGACCGCTTTGGGGTCAAGCACTCTGACTTCAATTCTCCGGAGTACGAGACCCTGGACAAGATCAGCCCCACCAAGTGGGAGGAGTGCCGCGGCCTGGGGCGATCATTCGGTTACAACCGGGCTGAGGGTGAAGCGGAGACCATCGCTCCCGACGAACTGATTTACCTGTTGGTGGACATCGTCAGCAAGAACGGCAATCTTCTCCTAGACGTGGGACCGGAAGCCAACGGCACAATCCCAGCCGTGCAGATGACGCGCCTGGAGGCGCTCGGAGCATGGCTGCAGCAAAACGGTGAAGCCATCTTTGGCAGCCATCCCTGGAAGCGAGCAACCGGGGAGACGGCAGAGGGTATCCGGGTGCGGTTCACCCAGAAGGACACGGCCGTGTATGCCACGTTGCTCGGACAGCCGAAGGCCGCGAGCGTTGCGCTGAAATCTCTTTCGGTGAAAGAAGGCTCGAAGATCTACCTGATCGGCGAGGACAAACCGCTGGTTTGGTCCCAGCAGGATTCTGATATCCGGGTCAGTCTGCCTGCGGTTCTTCCTGGACGGTATGCCTACGTGCTGAAGATTGCGGGTCCGGTATCCTGAAGTGGGTAAGACTTTGACGCAAAACAAGATCCTGCAGCTCGACTCCAAGGACAATGTTCTGATCGCTCTGGCCGACTTGCGCCAGGGTGAGCTTGTCCGGTTTCAGAGCCAGAGTTGTATTGTCACGTCCAGCATCCCTGCCAAACACAAGTTTGCCACGGAAGATCTTCCGGCCGGCGCCGACGTGATCATGTATGGGGTTCTGGTAGGCAAAGCGTCGAAAGCCATTCGCCGGGGGGAAGCACTCAGCACCACCAACGTTCAGCACGCAGCAGCAACCTTTCACGAAGATGGAACCGAGTACCGATGGCAGGCTCCCGACGTTTCGCGTTGGACGCAGCGCACTTTCCTGGGGTATCAGCGGTCTGATGGACAGGTGGGAACCAGGAACTACTGGCTGGTGGTGCCACTTGTCTTTTGCGAAAACAGGAACATTGGTGTTCTAAAGCAGGCGTTTGAAGAGGAACTTGGTTTTGCCGCACCCCAGGCTTATCGCCGCCACGTTGCCGAGTTGGCGAAGCTCTATCGGGACGGGCAACTCGACGAATCGAAGATCCCGAATTTGTTCGAACCGGTCGCCGCTCCGCCGCCGGCCCGAACGTTTGAGAATGTCGATGGAATCAAGTTTCTGCTGCATGAGAGCGGCTGTGGCGGGACTCGCGAAGACTCCGATAATCTTTGCGGACTCATCGCGGGCTATATCCACCATCCCAACGTCGCTGGAGCCACAGTTCTCAGCCTGGGCTGCCAGCACGCACAAGCCGGGATCCTGCGCCAGCAGATTCGCAAGCGGAACCCGCATTTCGACAAACCCTTGTTTATCCTCGAGCAACAGCAAAGCCGCTCAGAGTTCGCCATGCTTTCCGAAGCAATTCAGAAGACATTTCTGGGGTTAGTCGAAGCCAACCAGGCCCAGCGCACGCCAGCGTCGCTCTCGCGATTGTGCGTGGGTCTGAAATGCGGAGGCTCGGACGGATTCTCGGGCATCTCGGCCAATCCGGCGATTGGACACACGGCTGACCTCCTCGTAGCCCTCGGAGGCCGGACAATTCTCTCCGAATTTCCCGAGTTGTGCGGCGTGGAGCAGCAACTCATCAACCGGAGCGTCAGCAAAGAGGTGTCCAGTCGATTTGTGCGCCTGGTGCGCGACTACGAGGCTCGGGCCCGGGCGGTTGGATCCGGTTTCGAGATGAACCCTTCTCCAGGGAATATGCGAGATGGCTTAATTACCGACGCTATGAAGTCCGCAGGAGCAGCGAAGAAAGGAGGGAAATCTCCGGTCACGGCGGTTCTGGATTATCCGGAATACGCGGTTGTGCCCGGTCTAAACCTGCAATGCACGCCCGGAAACGATGTGGAGTGCGTCACCGCGCAAGTGGGGGCCGGCGCCAATGTGGTTTTGTTCACAACGGGTCTGGGCACCCCGACCGGAAACCCGATCGCTCCCGTGGTCAAGATTTCCAGCAATACGAGCCTGGCGCAACGCATGAGCGACATCATAGACGTAGACACGGGCGGCATCATTTCAGGCGAGACTACGATCGAACACACGGGCGAAGGGATTTTGGACGCGGTCATCGCGGTGGCCAGTGGCGAGATGAGGACGAAGGCTGAGTTGAAAGGCCAGAATGATTTTATCCCCTGGAAAAGGGGTGTCTCGCTGTGAGCTGTCAGTGCGGTGGTTAGCGGATGATTTCGTTTGCGGAGCCAGCGCATTGTGGTGTGGACTGTCCGATGGATGGGGGACTTGAAAGCCTAAGCTATGGACCTGCAACTTAGAGACAAGGTCATTATCGTAACCGGAGGCGCCAAGGGTATCGGCGAGGCCATTGTACGATCCTGCGCTGGGGAAGGCGCGATTCCGGTAATCGTCGGGCGCGACGGGGAAGCGGGTAGGCGTCTGCAGAGCGAATTGAGCAACGGCGGCGCCAAGTGTGGCCTGATAACGGTGGATCTGTCGCCTCCGGAAAACTGCTTGCAGGCCGTTGAAGAAGTTCTCAAAACTTTTGGACGCCTAGATGCCCTGGTGAACAACGCCGGTCGCAACGACAAGGTCGGCATCGAGCACGGCAGCCCGAGCAAATACGTCGCATCGCTGCAGCAAAACCTGGTCCACTACTACAGCATGGCCCATTACGCTCTGCCGTACCTCAAACGATCGCGGGGTACGATTGTAAACATCGGCTCCAAAACCGCGGTGACTGGACAGGGGGAAACGTCCGGCTATGCGTCTGCGAAGGGCGGCATCATGGCGTTGACCCGGGAGTGGGCTGTGGAGCTGCTGCCCTATAGCATTCGCGTAAACACGGTCATCCCAGCGGAGGTCATGACACCCCTCTACCGCCAGTGGCTCGACACGTTTCCGAATCCCGAGGAAAAGCTGAAAACCATTCTCTCGAAGATTCCCTTCGAGAAGCGCATGACAACGGCACAAGAAATCGCTGACGTCACTGTATTTCTGATTTCACCCAGGTCTGGCCATACGACGGGGCAACACATTTTTGCCGACGGCGGCTACGTCCACCTGGACCGCTCGCTGACGTAGAATGTCCCGTTCATCGAGCAATTGGTGTCGGGATCCCTGGCCATTTGAACTGTAGAGACTCGTAAGGAAGGCGGCGTGATGCTGACATCGACTCCTGCAACTTCGGCAGCTGTCTCAAGCGAGAGGCACGACGCCCGACTATTTCCGGCGGGGAATTCTCTTCCGTTTTTTCTGGTCACGACGCTGTTTTTCCTTTGGGCCATTCCCAATAACCTCAACGACGTGCTGATCCGCCAGTTCATGAAGTCGTTCGCCATTACGCGATTTCAGGCCGGGTTTATCCAGTCGGCGTTTTACATAGGGTACTTTGTGCTGGCCATGCCGGCAGCTCTACTGATGCGTAAGCTGGGCTACAAGGCGGGGTTCATGATCGGCCTCGTGCTCATGGGAACCGGTGCATTCCTGTTCTGGCCGGCGGCGCTGGTGGCGCGCTATTCTTTCTTTCTTTTTGCCCTGTTTGTGATTGCCAGCGGACTCTCCTTTCTGGAGACGGCTTCGAATCCGTTTATTGCCCAGTGTGGCGATCCCCAAACTGCAGAGCGCCGGTTGAATTTTTCTCAGGCGTTCAACCCGATTGGCTCGATCACCGCGGTACTCGTTGGTACCATTTTTATCTTCTCTGGTATTGAATTGAGTCCGCAGCAAATCAGCGCTATGCAGGCAGCGCATCAATACGAAGCCTATCTGAGGCAGGAGACGTTGCGGGTGGTTCGGCCCTACGTGGTTCTTGGACTGGTGGCATTCGTTTGGGCAGCGTGGATTGCGGTTACGAAGTTCCCGACGATTCGGGGAGAATCATCGTCGGCGCAAGAGACCCATGGCAGAATCCGCGATTTGTTGCGATACCGGCACTTCCTGTTGGCCGTTGCAGCGCAGTTTCTGTATGTGGGTGCCCAGGTCGGCACTTGGAGTTACTTCATTCAATATGTTCAGGACTACACTCACCGACCCGAGAAGGTCGCGGGCTACTTTTTAACCGGGACGCTGTTCGCTTTTGGCGTAGGCAGATTTGCGGCCTCCTACTGGATGAAGTTTGTCGAGCCCAACAAGCTAATGGGCGTATACAGCCTGACTAACACTGCACTCGTTTTGGTCGGTGTGTTCTTGCCTGGCTGGATCGGCCTGTGGGCGATCTTTTTAACCAGCTTCTTCATGTCGCTGATGTTCCCGACAATTTTTGCCCTGGGTCTGAAAGATCTCGGCGACAACACAAAGATTGGCGGATCGCTGCTGGTGATGGCCATTGTCGGTGGTGCGGTACTCACGCCGGTGATGGGTCTGATCTCCGAGGCATTTCACAGCCTCGCCGTGGCTTACCTGGTGCCGCTGGTTGCGTACGCGTTTATCGCGTACTACAGCTTTTCAGGCGCCAAAGTACGCCTTGCGGAATAACCGGACCAGCGTCCTCTGGCGCACCCCTATAGGGTCCTGAGCGCGACGACGCTTACATTGGGATCGGGCGCCTGTGCAGGAAGGTCAATCTGCAGCTTCTGCTCTGATTGACGGAAATTTAATGGTTGTCCGCTTGCCAGCAAGCGCGCGGAAATGATCTTCGCTTCGACTCCTTTTACCTCCAACACGGACGGCGGCCAGTCAAAGATATGGACAAAGACTGTCTTTCCCTTCGACGTCGTGCGAGCAGAGGGCATTCCCTGCACCGGTCCATAGGATGTTCCGTAGATGGACTCCGCATTTACACTGAGCCAATCGCCGATCGCCCGGAGACGTTCCTGGAACTCGGGTTGAATGACTCCATCGGGTTGCGGGCCCACGTTGAGGAGGAAGTTCCCGCCCCGGCTTGCCACCTCCACCAGCGCTCGAATAAGGTACTGCGCCGATTTGTAATCGTGATCGTGCGCGTTGTAGGCCCACTGGTTATTGATCGTCATGCACGTTTCCCACAACTGAAAATCCTCAGGCTTAGGAACGGTTGGCTTCAGCTTGTCCTGGACATTTGGGTCAATGCCCGAAATATGCACACCCTGCGTGGGGATCTTGTTGGGGATGAACTGCTCGGGGGTCTGATAGTCCCCCGGAACCCCGATTCGATCATTCACTAACGTAGCGGGTTGCAACTTTTGGATGAGGTCCAGAAAGCGAACCCCGCCATATTTTTCCTGGTGATCGAGGCCATCGAACCAGATCAATGCAACCGGACCGTAGTTTGTCAGCAGTTCCGTGAGCTGCAATTGCATGTAGTCCAAGTAGAGCGGCCACTCCGGCCGTGCGGGTTCGCCGCCCCAATTTTCTCTTGCCACTTTGGTGGTATCGCGGAAGGCCGGATGGTGCATGTCGGGCGGGGAATAGTAGAACCCAAGCGGCATGTCAGCCTGGCGGGCCGCAGCCGACAACTGCGCAACAATGTCCTTGCCATACGGGGTGTTGGTAATTTTGTAGTCTGTGTAAGACGTGTCGAACATGCAGAAGCCGTCATGGTGCTTCGTGGTGAAGACCATGTATTGCTGACCCGCGGAGCGCGCCAGATCTACGAAAGCGTGCGGATCGAATTTAGTGGGATTGAAGCGCTTGGGCAGTTCGCGGTACTCGGCTTCGCTGATGCCGCCCGGGGTCGGCCGCATGATGGGCCATGAGGCTTCTATGCTGGCGAGCGAGTAAGGGCCCCAGTGGATGAACATGCCGAATTTTGCATTGCGGTACCAAGCCGTCCGATCCTCCGCGCGGCTGGCGGCGAAGGCCCGACTGCGAAGCAACGGAAAAGAAGACGCAGCGAGAGCAAGCTTGATGAAGTCTCGGCGGCCCGTCGGATAGGTACTCATATGTAGTTTCCTTGGCAAGGCTCTTTCGCACAAGCAGGGGCGACATACCGGGTGGAACTTACGAACGCATCAGTCGAGATGAAACACTTCCTCCATCTCGGCCCACCACTCCCCCTGTTTGCGCGTGGGCAAGGGTTCTTGCATGGGTTGCATCACCGCCCACCATTCCTGCGTTTTTCGGTGTGCAGCCATTTTGGCCCAGTCACTCTTCAAATCGGACCCGTGATATTCGAAATAGCTGAAGAGGATGTCATCCTTGAAATAGATGGAATAATTCCTGATGTTGCATTCCAGAATCTTCGCCAGGACTTCCGGCCAGACCGCAGCGTGGTACTGCTTGTAGGTACTTGCGGTTCCGGACTTCAATCTGATCACCATTCCGAATCGATTCATGAGCCGATCCTCATCGGGGCCAACCTGCGCCCCGTCGAGCGGAATGGGCGCGGGGGGTTCCAGACAACGGGCCGTTGCGGTCGTAGCAGATGTTGCCGGCGGCAGTATAAGTGCTTAAAACGCTCGTTGACGGTTGAAATATCGAGAATATACCATATGCCATCACAGATTTAAGCACTCATTTTGACAATCATCTTTATGCCTACACCCTCTGCCCTTGCCGCCGATGGATTGGTGAAGAACCATCTGGCGGAACGGTTGCGCGCCGAAATCATGGGCGGCGCGTTGCCTCCCGGGGCACGGATTATCGAGGGCAAGTGGGCACCGCGATTTGGCGTGGCTCAGGGATCCATTCGCGAAGCGATCAACATTTTGGCGCGGGACGGATTCGTCACGAAAGAGTCCGGTCGAAGTGCGCGAGTGATCCATTTGAGCGAACGAGCGGTGACGCAACTCTATGAGTTGCGCGGGGCGGTCGAGGGCCTGGCGGCGCAACTGGCGGTTAGCGCGCATTCCGATCTCACCACCCTGCAGGCGACGGTGGACGCTATGCGGCACTCGGCTAGGTCGGGAAATTGCGACCGCCTGCTCGATAACGATCTACGATTTCATCTCGAATTATGCGAGATCTCACGCAATCCCTTCGTGCTGGAGCAGGCGCGCCGAATTTTGCTCCCCTTCTTTGCATTTGTGCGGATGCGGGTGACCGCGAGCGGACAGCAGACCTCAGCGTGGGATAGAGACCTGGAAGCGCATCAACGGATTGTCGATCTTGTGCGGGAGGGCGAGGGTGAGGTTGCGGAGCAATACGTGAAAAAGGCCATGGCGCGCTTCGCACAAACCGCGTACGACAACTGGGAGAAACGGACCTCATATGGCAGGTGATCTGGCTGGGAAAGTTGTTGTGCTGACCGGAGCGGCTGACGGCATTGGCAGGGAATGTGCGCTTGCCTACGGGCGCGAGGAAGCCGTGGTCGCCATTCTGGACCGCGATATCGATGGCGCGCGACGCACGGCCGCCGAAGTTGCAGGTGAGAGTATCGCTCTGCACGCCGATGTGTCCGATGGCGAAGCGGTCCGGAGCGCGATCGGCACGGTGATGGAGCGCATGGGACGCATCGACGCCGTCCACAATAACGCGGGTATCGCCAGCCCCTCAAAGCCTCTGCATGAGACGACCGAGCAGGAGTGGGACGAGCTCCAGCGCATCAACTTGAAATCTGTGTATTGGACGACAAAATTTGCGTTTGAGGCTCTCTCCGCAAGTAAAGGCGCAATTCTAAACACCGCCAGCATGGTGGGGCTTATCGGACAGCAGGACCACGCAGCCTATGTCGCCACGAAGGGGGCCATGATTTCACTCACCAAGGCCATGGCTGCTGACTACGCACGATACTCCATTCGCGTGAATGCCATTTGCCCGGCGGGAGTCTGGACGCCGATGTTGGAACGATGGTGTGCGGAGCAGCGGGATCCGGGCAGCATCCGGCAGTACCTGGATGATATCCACCTGCTCGGCTACTGCCCTCGTGGAGACGTCATCGCCGATGGCGCGGTATTCCTCCTTTCTTCCAAGGCCAGATTCATTACGGGTTGTATTCTGCCAGTCAGCGGTGGGGCGGAGCTGGGATACCGGCGATAACACAAACGGAGAAACCATGCCGCCCTTCGTGATAGACAAGATCTCAACAAGTGATGCCAGGTTCCAGTTGCCCGCGGGGGCGGGCACTGATTCTGTTCATACCAATTCTGAATACTGCCTCGCTGTAACGTTGCTGGAGAGCGAAAGGGGCCTACGCGGAACCGGAATCGTGCTGACACTTGGCGAAGGGAATCGGCTGGTTTGTGAGGCCATTGAACTGCTCGCGAGACCCCTCCAGGGCATGGCGATTGAAGAAGTGATGGCGGATTTCGGGCGAATGTCTCGTCGCCTTGCAGATGACCCCACTCTGCGCTGGCTGGGACCGCATAAGGGCGTGATTCACCTGGCGCTCGCCTCAATCACGAACGCTTGTTTCGATCTCTGGGCCAAAACTCGCGGCGTGCCTTTGTGGAAGCTGCTGCTTGACCTCTCTCCGGAAGAGGTCGTTTGTCTGCTGGACCTGAGTTATCTGGAAGATGTTCTTGCGGAGGAAGATGCGATCGAGTTGCTGCGCGCGCATGTGGCGAGCCGTCCCGAGCGTGAGTCAATTCTGCAAACTGGGTATCCGGGCTACGACACCTCGGTAGGTTGGATGGCCTACGATGATGACAAGGTCCGAGAACTGACGGCGCGGGCGATGGGCGAGGGCTTCAGGGCCTTCAAACTCAAGGTCGGATCGGCCTCTCTTGAACGCGACTTGCGCCGTGCCGCCATGCTACGCCAGTGCGTTGGCGACTCAGGGATTCTAATGTTCGACGCCAACCAACATTGGAATCTCCCGCTCGCAATTCGTGCGTGTCAGGGACTCGCTGAGTTTCGACCGCTATGGATCGAAGAGCCCACGCACCCCGACGACCTCCACGCCCATGTCGTGCTGGCCCGCGAGATTGGCCCGGTGAAAATCGCGGCCGGAGAGCACATCCCGAATCGTGTTGTGTTCAAGAACTTCTTGCAGGCTGGCGCTTTGCACTACGTTCAGGCTGATTGCACCCGATTAGCTGGAGTCAGTGAGTTCCTGACAGTCAGCTTCCTTGCGAGAAAGCATGGCCGGCCTGTTCCCCCGCATGTCGGAGATATGGGACAACTGCATCAGCATCTCGTGTTGTTCAACCACATCGCATTAGGCCATGAGGAGTTATTCCTCGAGCACATCCCTCACTTGCGCGATCATTTCGCTTTTCCGGCGCTGGTGAGTGGCGGCTATTACCGGACGCCACAAGAGCCGGGGGCGTCGTGCGATCTAAAGCTCACGGCCGGCGGAGGACGCTAAGTGCAACAGTCTGTTCTGGCGGGGATTGGGCTCACCATGATTGCCGGGCTGATGTCCGGCAACTGCATGTTGCCCATCAAATTCACACGCTCCTGGAAGTGGGAGAACACTTGGTTGGTTTTCAGTGTTCTTTCGCTGGTTGTCTTTCCCTGGGCCCTGGCGATCGGATTGGTGAACCATCTCGCTGAGACCTATCGTGCGTTGTCTATGTCCCAGCTTGCGGTCCCGGTATTGTTGGGGGCGGGCTGGGGGATCGCGCAAATTCTCTTCGGTATCTCGGTCGTTCGCTTGGGGCTGGGCCTGGCATACGCCATCATTGTGGGGCTAGGTGCGGTCCTGGGAACGCTGGTGCCGCTTTTCGTGGGGCGGCATGCGTCCGGAAAAGAGCATGCGATTATCTATGTCATCGTCGGCGTCGTCGTAATGATTGCGGGAATTGCTCTGACCGCTTGGGGCGGTCAGATCCGCGAGCGGACGACTCCCGGCTCCGATCAGGCGGTGGTGCATCAAGGTTACCCGGCGGCAATCATGCTGGCCGTTCTTTGCGGCCTTATGGCGCCGATGTTGAACTACTCATTTGCATTTGGGCAGAGTATCGCTCTGGAAGCAACTCGTCTGGGAAATCCGGCACTGCGTGCCGGCTACGCTGTCTGGCCAGTGGGATTGGCCGGAGGATTTCTCCCGAACATTGCCTATAGCCTTTATCTGCTCTCCCGAAACAGGACCTGGTCCTCGTTTCGTTCAGTGAGTCCAGACCTGTTCTGGTCGTCTCTCATGGCCGCGCTTTGGATGGGAGCGTTTGCCCTGTACGGAATGAGTGCTGCATATCTGGGTTCTCTCGGAACATCGATTGGCTGGGGTCTGTTTCAGATCTTCATGATCATGACCGCAAGCCTGTCGGGCGTGCGGACGGGCGAGTGGAGACATGCTCCGCGCCGTGCCACGTTGCTGCTGAGCTTTGGCCTCTCGTGTTTAACGGGTGCGACGATATTGCTGGCCTTCGGGAACCAATAGCATCGTTTGCTGAATTCTTGCGTGACGAGGGGGCGGACTTCGCGAGTCCAACCTGTTTGCTCCCCATGACGGCGATCAACAAAGTGGGATCGGTGCCAGCGACGAGCCCACCGACAGCGGTTCGGAAACATGTTGTAATCGTGGGCGCCACTGGGATGGTCGGAGGATACGCCCTTCGCTACGCGCTCGAAAACTCCGCCGTCGGCACTGTGACTGCTGTAGGGCGAAAGAAGCTCGGCATCTCGCACGCCAAGCTGAAAGGGCTCCTACATCGAGACTTCGCGGGCTGCTCCCCGCTGGCCGAGGCGCTTTCGCTACAGGACGCTGCAGTCTTTTGCCTTAATAGCTATACGGGGACGGTGTCGGACATCAAAGCACTGGACCCCGTAGCCTGGATGGCTTCAGCGACCTTGTTGGGATCGACTCGCACCGCAATCAACGACAGTATCCTTTCTGATCTGATTTTCCAAGCAGCCATCGGAGATATCAAAGCTCAGGCGTTAGGAGATTCGAAAATGAACAACGTATCGCATGAAGAAGGGCAATATGACTTCATCGTGGTGGGAGCGGGCGCGGCCGGTTCAGTGCTTGCCGCGGAATTGTCTGCCTCCGGCGCGCAAGTACTGGTCATCGAGTCAGGAGGACCTGACGACGCACCGACCATCATGAACCCAAGCATCTGGTTTTACAATGTCGGGGGCCCCCTTGACTACCACCTGCCGATCACCCCATTGCCGCAATTGAACAATCGCAAATTCAATATGGCCCTCGGCCACGTACTGGGTGGCGGCACGAGCATCAATGCCATGGTTTGGATGCGCGGTATGCAACGGGATTACGACGGGTGGGCAAAGAACGGAGCGAAGGGTTGGGCCTTCGCCGACGTGCTTCCGGTCTTCAAGAAACAAGAGGACTGGGAAGGCGGGGCGAATGAATGGAGGGGTTTCGGCGGCCCCATACACATCCGCCGCCCAAAAGATCCTCACCCAACGGCGCCAGCCTTCATCGACGCTGCACGACAGATGGGCATGCCCATTCTGGATGACGTGAACGGACCGATGCGCGCTGGCGCCGGCTACATCAACATGAACATCGCCGCCGATGGGACTCGGGTGAGCGCCGTTCGCGCCTTCCTGCGGCCAGCGTTGTCGAGGCCGAACCTCACTCTGTTGCTCAACACCAACGTGGTGAAACTGAACTTCAAAGGCACTCGTTGCGTGGGCGTCAAGCTAATAAAAACGACTGACGGCGCCGTAAAGGATATCGCGGCCGACAAGGAAGTGATCCTTACCGCGGGCGCGATCCATAGCCCGAGGCTTCTGATGCTCTCAGGTGTCGGGGATGCGAAAGCGCTTCGCAGTCTTGGAATCGACGTCGTCGAGAACCTGCCCGGCGTTGGCGAGAATCTGCAGGACCATGTGCTCCTGTCCGGCGTCGTGTTCAAGTACAAAGGCAAAATGCCGGATCGGCCGGCCCAGAGCAACGCAGTCGAGGCAGAGGCTTACTTGTCGAGCAGTCCTTCGGGCGACACAGACATTAGTCTTGTGCTTCATCAACTACCCGTGGTTACGCCCGAAGCAGCCTCGCGCTTTGGAACTCCTCCACCGGACGCGTTCACAATCGCGCCGGCTCTTGTGCAGCCCACCAGCCAAGGTTCCGTCCGCCTGGCCAGCGACAAGGTTCAAGATGCTGCTGTGATCAATGGCAACTATCTCGGCACGGATCGCGATTTTGCGGCTATCGTGCGCGCCATCGAGGCCGCGCGTGAAATCGGGAATCAGCATGCCTTCGACAGTTTGCGCGAGAGCGAACTGATTCCAGGGCCCCTGGCGAGAGCCGAGGAGATCCGAGAACTTGCCAGACTGGCCTCGGCGAGTTTTGGTCACGCAGTTGGCACGTGCAAAATGGGCGTGGACAAACTCGCTGTTGTCGACCCAGAGCTTCGGGTGCATGGCATTTTGGGTTTACGCGTGGCGGACGCTTCCGTGATGCCACAGATCATTACCGGGCCGGGGACAAACGCGTCGACCCACATGATTGCGGGCCGCGCAGCCGAGCTGATTCTCGGCGAAGAGGCTTGACCCAGTTCCTCAGTTCCAGGTGAAAGCCAACCTGGGCGAGTTTCTCTCACGCAGCGGCCAGCTTAATTCCGATGGCTCGTGTTTCACGAACAGAGGAACGTGAACCGCAGCCAACGCCATGGGTCTTCCCGCAGTTCAGGCGGCAAAAGCCCTTAGGCAGCGTTCGGGGATTTGGTTGTGAGGACGCGTGGCTTCAACAGATCACCGAGTCCGATCCTACGTAGCAGCTCGGCGCGAACCCGATCTGACACCATGTTCACCACTTCCGCACCGTCCTGACTAGGATCGACGTGAACGCGAAATGGGCGCTTTCCAAATGGCGTGTCGACGACTCTAACGATCGCCTCCGCAACTGCCGACACATCGGCATCGGGCGGCACGATAGAAGAAAACCCCTTTAGCACTTCGTCAGCAAAGCCCTTATAGGGGCCCATCTCGTATTCCGCTGCGCGAGCTGTATCCACTGGTGACCCAGCATGGGCAAAGTGATTGGTTCCGCCAGTGAATGCTCCGGGAACGATGATGGAGGTCTCTATACCCCAACGCGTCAACTCGCGCGCATAGACCACGGCCAACGCATCCATTCCGGCCTTTGCCGCGAAGTAGGGTGCCAGATAGGGCGGCGTACCGCCCGCGCAACTGCTGCTTGATACCCAAACCACCAGCCCATTCCTCTGTTTGCGCAACCGAGGCAAGGCCGCGCGGTTCACGCGCTGAGTGCTGAGCACGTTGACGTCGTAGAGCTCCGCGAGTTGTTCGGGTGTGAAGGCTTCAGCCGGACCGAATACCATGTGTCCAGCATTGTGGATCACAACGTCCAGGTGACCGTTGTCGCTCACGATCTTTTGGATCGCGGTATCGGCCGAAGACTGCGATGCCACGTCGAGTTCAATCGTCCTCAGATCGACATGGTTCTCCTTCGCGAACTTGGCCGCCGCTTCAACCTGAGGAGCATTGCGCCCGTCGATGTCGCGCATGCTTGCATAGACCGTGTGGCCGGCCTTCGCGAGGGCATTGGCGGACAGACGGCCAAAGCCGCTCGAAGCTCCGGTGATTAGGATTACCTTCTTCATGACTGACTCCACCTTCTACCTGGTGTCTCGTGTGTCTTTGCAAGGTTCCGAGCTCCATTCAGTAGACAAAGCCGCCGTTGGGACGCACAACCTGGCTGTTGATCCAGCCCCCTTCAGGACCGGCAAGGAATGACACTACATTGGCCATGTCTTCTGGCTGGCCGAGCCGTTCGAGCGGATTCATCTTCTTTAATTCGTCGATCCGTGCGTCGCTCTTGCCCTTCAGGAACAGCTCCGTTTGCACCTGGCCCGGCGCCACCGCATTGACCGTGATGTTTCTGCCAC
>Ga0210408_10000834_pt1 | contig 34903 bp, 25 predicted proteins | sample IncBWH4MmetaG_FD_155471 | JGI IMG/M metagenome (GOLD analysis project Ga0210408, IMG submission 155471) | Forest soil microbial communities from Barre Woods Harvard Forest LTER site, Petersham, Massachusetts, United States - Inc-BW-H-4-M | ecosystem: Environmental > Terrestrial > Soil >... | reverse complement strand
TCGCAATCTCCGCCAAAGAGGAATCACTCACATGCACAGAATCACACTCCAACCGTCCCGTGAATCGACTTTTTCAGCAGCCTGCTAGTGTTTACGCCGACGTTTGCATGCCGGCGCGATCGGCCGCAATATGCACGCCAGCGGGTTCGCAAGGTGCAGGGGGTTGGCATGACGCGAATGGTCGATGTCAAGGAACTGCCGGATCTCGTCGGCAAGGAAGTGGGCATTTCCGATTGGGTGCGGGTCGATCAGGAGCGTATCGACCGCTTCGCCGACCTTTGCGGCGACCACCAGTGGATCCACGTCGACGTCGAGCGCGCCAACCGCGAGATCGGCGGCACCATCGCGCACGGCTTTCTCACCATGTCGCTGATGTCGACGATGTCGGCGCAGATCATGCGCGTCAAAGACGTAAAACGCGGGCTCAACTACGGCTTCAACAAGCTGCGCTTCACCGGCGTCGTGCCGGCCGGCAGCGAGATCCGCATGCGCATGAAGATCGCCTCGGTGGAACCCAAGGCGGGCGGCTTGGCGATTACCCGCGAATGCACGGTCGAGGCCAAAGGCCAGGACAAGCCGGTGCTGATCGCCGAATGGGTCGGCGTGGTTTACGTGTAAAGCCGGCGGGCTGTTCGCCGCGATAATTGCGCAACCGAATTCAAGACCATGCGCTAAGTTCCGGCCCGCCTTGAATTAAACACGCCGAACGGCTATATAGCCGAAAGGCGGAGATCGATTTAGAGAATCTATCTCCAGGACGCGTGAACGAATCCGCAAGCGAGCGGTTTTCGGCCTGCTGCTCCGCCCAATCCGACTGACAGCCCAGCCACGCGGGATGTCCTGACAACCCGCGACATGCCGATTGCGCCCGAGGGCGCTCGGTGTTTTCGCTTAATAGAAAGTAACTACTTGAACTCGTTTGCCGCCTTCGGCCTAACCGAGCCGATCACCCGCGCGATTGCGCAAGAAAACTATCTCGTTCCTACTCCGATCCAGTCCCAGACCGTTCCGGTTGCCATGCGCGGCCGCGATGTCATCGGCATCGCCCAGACTGGCACCGGCAAGACCGCCGCTTTCGCGTTGCCGATCCTGCACCGGCTGTCGACCGACCGCCGCCGAGCGCAACCGAAGCACTGTCGCGTGCTGGTGCTTGCGCCGACGCGCGAATTGTCGGCGCAGATTCTCGACAGCTTCAACACCTACGGCCGTCATCTGCGTGTCGGTGCGACGCTCGCCATAGGCGGCGTGTCGATCGCTCCGCAGATGCGTGCGCTCGCGCCCGGCATCGACGTGCTGGTGGCAACGCCGGGACGTTTGCTCGATCTCGTCCAGAGCCGTGCGTTGCGACTCGATGCGGTCGAAATCCTCGTGCTCGACGAGGCCGACCGCATGCTCGACATGGGCTTCATCCACGACATCCGCAAAATCGTCGCCAAGCTGCCCGCCGCACGGCAGACATTGTTCTTTTCGGCCACCATGCCGCAGGCGATCGCGGACCTCGCCGGCGACATGCTGCGCGATCCGGTCAGGGTCGCGGTGACGCCGGTCGCGACGACCGCGGAGCGCATCGATCAGCGCATCGTTCATCTCGACCGCGCGGCGAAGCCCGCCGCGCTCGCCGAACTGCTGCGGGGCGAGCCGATCGACCGAGCGCTCGTCTTCACCCGCACCAAGCACGGCGCCGACAAGGTCGTGCGCGGTCTCGCCAAGGCGGGCATCGCCGCCCAGGCGATCCACGGCAACAAGTCGCAGCCGCAGCGCGAGCGGGTGCTGGCCGCGTTCCGCGCCGGCCGGATCAAGACGTTGATTGCGACCGACATCGCCGCGCGCGGTATCGACGTCGATGGCATCAGCCACGTGGTCAATTACGATCTGCCCAATATTCCGGAAAGCTACGTGCACCGCATCGGGCGGACCGCCCGCGCGGGCGCGGCCGGGACCGCGATCTCGTTCTGCGCCGGCGACGAGGTGGCGCACCTGCGCGCGATCGAGAAGCTGATCCGCACCGCTATTCCGGCCGCCGACCGGCGCTCCGGCCGACCGGCGCACGACCGCTCCGAGGGCGTGCGCGCCGAGCCGGCGCGGAAGGATCATGCCCATCCGCGGCGCGGGAAGGCACGCAACCGCCGCGGTGGGCGCGCGCAAGGCCACAGCCAACCGCGGCACGATCCGAACAATCTTGCTACGCTCCCGTTCCTGCAACCGGCCGTGCGGCCGCAATCGCACGCTGCGGCTGCGACCGTGTCCATCACCGGGGAATAGACCATGGCGAAAGAAGAGCTGCTCGAGTTCGAGGGTTTGGTGACCGAAATCCTTCCCGACGCGCGCTATCGCGTCCAACTCGACAGCGGCCATGTGATCGTCGCCTATACGGCGGGCAAGATGAAAAAGAACCGCATCAAGACGCTGGCGGGCGACCGCGTCACCGTCGAGATGTCGCCCTACGACCTGGAAAAAGGCCGGTTGATCTTCCGCCACAAGGACGAGCGCGCCTCGACCATGCGCCGCCCGCCGCCGCGCCAGCAATTCCGGCGCCGCTGAACGAAAGCATGAGTCGATGACCTAGATTTTGTTAGGAGAGAGAAAGGTGGATGCGATGCGTATCTTCATGTTCAAGTCCGATGCCGGGAGCGCGCTGTGCGCGTTCGCGGGCGATCCGGAAGGCAGCAAGCTGCCGCAGCAGCACGGCCCCTGGCATGCGACTGGCGTGATCCGGCCGGACAAGCAGCCGCCGCACAATTTTTCCCGCAGCGCGATCGAAAAAGCGATCGCCGAGCAGGGCTTTCAGCTCTGGCGCATCAAGCCGAAGGAGAAGGTGGCGTAACGCCCCGCTGCCCGAAGCGGATTACGAAGGCGCCCGGCTCGGCCGGGCGCCTTTTTTGTCGAGCGTTTGATGCGCGGAACGTTGTTGTCAATCGAAATGTGCGTAAATGTGGCATTAACGCCGCCCAATTATCGTCGGAATCGCGCACCGAACTGTACCAACACGTGAGTGCGAAACAATGATTGGGCACGTGTCCAATGGCAACGATGAATGGCGTGTCGTTGCCGGATTTTGGACGCTGGCCGTCTCCATCCTGCTGTTGCCGGTGATCTTGCTGGTCGCGGCAAACGTGTACACAGAAATGGTGCCCGCGTATTCGGCTGCAATCCACATCAAGGAGATCGACGCGACTGTCGCGCTCAGGTTCTACTGGGTGTGGGACGGCGCGAAGGACGAGGGCCGTTATCTGAGTGTGCGCGCGCCAAGTGGAGGCGCCGCGCTGAACATCTGCGGGTTCGATTGGGCGCATTGGGCCAGAACCAGCGTTTATCTCACCGAAGAACGCGCTGTCGCGGTCCTGGGTCCGCACTACTGCGACTACATTGTGCGCTCGCCATACCGGACGATCGATCGCGCGTTCCGGGTACCTTCGGATAGTTGGATTTATCTCGGCGCGTTTGATTTCCGCGGCTCAGGCTCACGCCACATCCTTCGTTTCATACCCGCGATGGAGCAGCGCGAATGCATTCCGATGAGTGGTCAGGACATTGGCGGTGACTGGGCGCCCCGAAACGGCGCCCGCGCGGTGCGATGCAGGCAGTCCTCACTAATGATCACGGGCGCTTTTTGATTGGGGCAGGGCGCTCGCCTTTGACCACCGGGACGGCGTCATCGGAGCGATTGCGGACGACAAGCGCTCGATGGAAGCCCCCTCACCCCATGCTGAGAAAGCTATACGTCTGAAAAACAAACCTATCCGAAGGAACCAAAACACCCGAGTCGTTTGCTACCGGTGTAAAGCGGAGGGGCGCATTAGTCGTCTCCAGCCGTGCCGACTGGAGCTTGACGCCAGGCCCGATGATCAACGGAAAGCTTCTGACCAGCATTCGGCTGGTGTTTCGGCGAGAAAGCGAGCAAGTCAGCATTTTTTCCCGCGGTGACGCAGCAGACACAGATGGTCGCCGGCTCGCGCCGGGCTTCTTTTCATTTGCGCCGCCTGACTGCGATAGGGGATAATCCCCTGCCTGCTCGTGTGCGAGGACATCATGGACAACACCGAAGAAATCTGGCGCCTCGTCGACGCCCGCAAGGACGCGTTCGAAGGCTTGAGCGACCGCATCTGGGGCATGCCGGAGCTGCAGTACGCGGAGAAACGCTCGGTCGCCGAGCACATCAAGGAACTCGAGCGCGAGGGCTTCCGCATCACGCGGGAACTCGCCGGCATCCCCACCGCCGTCATGGGCGAGGCGGGCGAGGGCGGCCCGGTGATCGCGGTCCTCGGCGAATACGACGCGCTGCCCGGCTTGAGCCAGGAAGCCGGCGTCGCCGAGCACCGGCCGCTTCCCGGCGCCGGCGCCGGACACGGCTGCGGGCATAATCTTCTGGGATCGGCCTCGCTGTTGGCCGCCGCGGCCCTCAAGGACTGGCTCGCCCGCAACAAGGTCGAGGGCCGCGTGCGCTACTACGGCTGTCCCGCCGAGGAGGGCGGCGCCGCCAAGGCGTTCATGGTGCGCGCCGGCGCGTTCGCCGACGTCGACATCGCCATCACCTGGCATCCGTCGGCCTTCTGCGAGGTGGCGGACGCGCTCTCGCTCGCCAATACCCGCATCGATTTCTCCTTCACCGGCCGCGCCTCGCACGCGGCGGCGGCGCCGCATCTCGGCCGCAGCGCGCTCGACGCGGTCGAGCTGATGAACGTCGGCGTCAATTACATGCGCGAGCACATGCCGAGCGACGCGCGCATCCACTACGCGGTGCTCGACACCGGCGGCATCGCCCCCAACGTGGTGCAGGCAACGGCCAAGGTGCGTTACCTCATTCGCGCGCGCGAATTGCCGGAACTCACGCGGCTCATCGGCCGCGTGAAGAAAATCGCCGAGGGCGCCGCGCTGATGACCGAAACCAAGGTCGAGGCCAAAGTCATCAGCGGCGTCTCCAATCTTCTCGCCAATGCGCCGCTCGAACAGGCGATGTTCGAATGTTGGCAGCGGCTCGGGCCACCGGCGTTCGACGAGAACGATCGCGCCTTCGCTCGCAAGATCCAGGACACGCTCTCCGACGAGGACATCGCCACCGCCTATCGCCGCGTCGGCGTGCCCAAGGGCGGGGCGCCGCTATGCGACGCGGTCGTGCCGATGGGCACGAGGCGCACGCCCATGGTCGGCTCGACCGACGTCGGCGACGTGAGCTGGGTGGTGCCCACCGTGCAGGCGCATTGCGCGACCTATGCGATCGGCACACCGGGTCATTCCTGGCAGCTCACCGCGCAGGGCAAGACCCCGGCCGCCAAAAAGGGCATGGTCCACGTCGCGAAAATCATGGCGGCGACCGGCGTCCAGGCGCTCACCGACCCCGCGCTCATCGCGCGCGCCAAGGCGGATCTCGCCGCGCGCACCAAGGATCACCCTTACGTCTGTCCGATTCCGGCCGACATCGGCCCGCCGCTCGATATGGCCGCGGATTGATCCTGTAGCGTGCCGTCATGCCGGCCTTCATCTGCACCGCTTGCGGGACGCAATATCCGCCCTCCGAGGCTCAGCCCGGTGCTTGTCCGGTCTGCATCGACGAGCGGCAGTTCATCCCAGCCGGCGGGCAGTCCTGGATCACGCTGGAAGCGCTGAGGAAAACGCACAGCAATAAGTTCCGCCGCCTCGCTCCGGGGCTGACCACGATCGAAACCACCCCGGTATTCGGCATCGGGCAGCGTGCGATCCTGGCGCGCACGCCGGCCGGCAACGTGCTGTGGGACTGTATCGCGCTCGTCGACGACGCCACCGTCGATGTGCTCAAGGGCCTCGGCGGCGTTAAGGCGATCGCGATCTCCCACCCGCACTACTACACCACGATGGGGGAGTGGAGCCGCGCGCTCGGCGGCGTGCCGATCCACCTGCACGCGGCCGATCGTCAATGGGTCATGCGGGCGGACCCGGCGGTCGAGTTCTGGGACGGCAACACCAAGCCGATCGGACCGGGCCTCACGCTCATTCGCCTGGGAGGACACTTCGACGGCGGCACCGTCCTGCACTGGGCGGACTGGGAAGGTCGCGGCGTCGTTCTCGCGGGCGACATTCTCCAGGTGGTGCCGAGCGGGCACGTCAGCTTCATGTGGTCCTACCCGAACCTCATGCCGCTTTCCGCCGCCACGGTTGAGAGCATGGCGAAAATCCTCGAGCCATTCGCCTTCGATGCCGTCTACGGCGCATTTTCCGGTCGCGGGCAGATCGACGCAAACGGCAAGCAGATCGTCGCGGCGTCGGTTAAGCGCTACATCGCGCGGCTGAGCGCGAGTTAGTTTCAGCCGGACGCATAATTTGCGATTTCGATGAGGTTGCCGTCCGGGTCGCGACAGTAGATCGACGTCATCGCGCCGAGCGCGCCGGTGCGCCGAACCGGGCCGTCAACGACCGCAATCCCGCAGCTGCGCAAGTGATTGAGCACCTCGTCCGGCGATTGGGTCGTGACGAAACAAAGGTCGAGTGAACCGGGCGGATCGACGGCGCCGGTCGGCCAATTCGGCGCGCCCGACGGACGCAGGTTGATTTTCTGATTGCCGAATTTCAGCGCAAAGCGTCCGTCCGTTCCGAAAGTCTCACGCTTCATTCCGAGGGCGCGCTCATACCAGGCGGCAAGCGTTGCGACATCGCGACAATTCAGGACGACGTGATCGATGCGCTCGATGAGCAGGCTCATGGGGGCTACCGGTGGTGACCGAAGGCGGACGACAATAGCCTAAGCGCGCCGAGTTCCAATCATTTTCCCCTGCGTTGGCGCAGCCGTTCCGCCGTGATGAAGAGCAGCGGAATGAGGAAGATGCCGAAAACCGACGCCGCAATCATGCCGCCGAACACCGGCGTTCCCACGGCGTGGCGGGTCAGCGCACCGGCGCCCTCGGCGATGACCAGGGGAAACAGCCCGAAGATGAAGGCGAAGCTGGTCATGATCACCGGGCGGAACCGCAGGTGCGCCGCTTCGATCGCGGCGGCGACGATGTCCTTGCCGAGGCCGCGCTGCTCGACCGCGAAAGCGACGATGAGAATTGCGTTCTTGGCGGCAAGCGCGATCAGTACGACGAGTCCGATCTGGGCGTAGACGTCGAAGCTCAGTTTGGCGAGCGCCACCGCGACGATGGCGCCGAGCACGCCGACGCTGACCGATAGCAACGCCGGAATCGGGATGTTCCAGCTCTCGTAGAGCGCGACCAGAAACAGATAGGCGAACAGGATTGCCAGGCCGAGCACGATGCCGGTGCGCCCGCTCGCCGCCTTCTCCTGCAGCGCGGTGCCGGTCCATTCGAAACCATAGCCCGGCGGAAGGGTTTCGCTCGACATGCGCTCCATGGCGGCGAGCCCCTGCCCGGAACTGTAGCCGGGCTTGGCCGCGCCGTTCACGATGGCGGCGCGGTATCCGTTGTAGCGCACGACCGTCTGCGGACCTTGCACGAGCTTGATTTGCGCGAGCGCGGGCAGGGGAACGAGGCCGCCGCGGGCGTTGCGCACGTAGATGTTGTCGATGTCGTCGGCGCGCTCGCGAAACTCCGTGTCGGCCTGCACGTTGACTTGCCAGGTGCGGCCGAAGACGTTGAAGTCGTTGACGTAGAAGGTGCCCAGCGTCGATTGCAAGGCGTTGAAAATATCGCTGACCTTGACGCCGAGCACCTGCGCCTTGTCGCGATTGATGTCGAGATAGATTTGCGGCGTATCGGCCGCATAGGTGCTGAAAATCCCGGCCAGCTCGGGCTGCTGATTGGCTGCCACAATGAGGCCGCGCAGCACGGCCGCGACGTCGGTCGGCGGCTGGCCTTGCAGCGCTTCCAACGCGTACTGGAACCCGCCGGTGCTGCCGAGGCCAAGGATGGGCGGCAGATTGAACGGAAACGCGATGGCGCCTTGGATCGCCGCCATCTGCGGCCGCAGCCGGGCGAGGATCGCGGCGGCGCTTTGCGCGCGGTCGGTGCGCTCCTCGTAGGGCTTGAGCCGGATGACGAAAAAGGCCTGGTTCGACGAGGCGACGTAGTCGATGAAATTCAGCCCCACCACCGAGAGGATTCCCTCCACTCCCGGGATCGGCACGACGAGGTCTTCCACTTGCTTGACCACCGCTTCGGTGCGGTTGAGCGAGGCGCCCTCGGGAAGCCGCAGCGCCGCGAAGATCGCGCCCTGATCCTCGTCCGGCAGGAAGCCCTGCGGCGTGATGCGGAACAACAAGGCGGAGGCCGTCACCACGACCGCCACAATAACGATGCCGACAATCGGCACGCGCGCCAGTCGGCGCACGACCGCGACATAGCCGTCGCGCGTCCGGTCGATCGTGCCCAGCACATAGCGCATCGGCCCGCGGCTCGTCTGGCCGCGCTTGAGCAACACGCCGCACAGCGCCGGCGTGAGGGTGAGCGCGTTGAGCGCCGAGATCAGCATCGAGACCGAGACGGCGACCGCGAACTGACGGAACAGCTGGCCGCTGATGCCCGGGATGAAGGCCACCGGCACGAACACCGACAACAGGACGAGGGTGATGGCGAGGATCGGGCCGGTGATCTCCGCCATCGCCTTCTTGCACGCCTCCGGCACCGACAGCTCCGGCTCTTCCTCGATCACCCGCTCGACGTTCTCGACCACGACGATGGCGTCGTCGACGACGATGCCGATGGCGAGCACCAGCGCCAGCAACGAAATCGTGTTGGCCGAATATCCGACAAGCAACATCACCGCGAAGGTGCCGATGATCGACACCGGCACCGCGATCAGCGGGATCAGCGTCGTGCGCAGCTTGCCGAGAAAAAGAAACACCACGACCGCCACCAGAACGATCGCAATGACGAGGGTCTTCAGGACCTCGACGATGGTCGCGGTGACGAAGACGGTCGAATCATAGAACACGGTATAGGAGAGATCGGCGGGAAAACGCGTCGCCAGGCTCGTCATGGTCTCGCGGACCTGCCTCGCCACGTCGACCGCGTTCGATCCGGGAGACTGGTAGATGCCGATCGCGGCCGCCGGCGCGCGGTTGAAGCGGCTGTAGCGATCCGGCGATCGGGCGGCCAATTCGACCCGGGCGACATCCCTGACGCGAACGACCGAGCCGTCGGGATTGGCGCGCACGATGATGGCGGCAAATTCCTCCGGGTTCGCCAGCCGGCCCTTGGTTTTGATGTTGATCTGGACCTGCTGCTCCGGAGTGATCGGCGCGGCGCCGACGCGGCCGAGCGCCGCCTGCACGTTCTGACTCTGCACCGCCGCGATCACGTCGTTCGCCGTCAGGCTGAGTTCCGTCAGCCGGTCGAGGTCGAGCCAGATGCGCAACGAATAGTCGAGCGGCCCGAATAATGTGACCTGGCCGACGCCTTTGATTCGCGCCAGCGGGTCGATGACGTTGATGATCGCATAGTTGCTCAGGTAGATGGCGTCGTAGGTGTTCTTCGGCGAGTAGATGTTGATCACCTGCAACAGGGCGGCGGATTTCTTGCGCACCGACAGCCCGACGCGCTGCACCTCGGTGGGCAGCTGCGGGATCGCGAGGCTTGCCCGGTTCTGAACGTTGACGGTGTTGATGTCGGGATCGGTGCCCAGCGCGAAAGTCACGTTGAGGCTATAGCTGCCGTCCGATCCGCTGGCGGACTGGTAATAAAGCGCGTTGTCGACGCCGTTGATCTGCTGCTCGATCGGCTGCGCCACCGTGGTCTCGACCACCTCGGTGTCGGCGCCGGGGTAAGTCGCGGTGAGCGTGACCTGCGGCGGGACGATGTCCGGGAACTGAGCGATCGGGATCACCGTGATGGCAATGGCCCCGGCCAGCGTGATCACGATCGCGATCACGATGGCAAATCGCGGCCGATCGATGAAAATGCCGGAGAACATCGGTCTTCAGTTTTCCGGCACGACGGTCGCCGTCACGACTTGCCCGGGACGTACCTTCTGGATCCCCTCGACGACGACCAGCTCCCCCTCTTTGAGGCCGTTCATCACCACCACGTCGCGGCCCTCTTCGACTCCCGTCGTCACCCGCCGCTGCTCGACCTTCTTGTTTTCGTCGACCACCAACACGTAGCGCCCGGCTTGGTCGAGCTGCACGGCGGATAGCGGGACCACCAGCGCCGACCTCGGCGGCCCCCGTTCCGTGGAAATGGCGACGACCCCGCCGGGGATGAGAAGTCCCTCCGGATTGGGCAGTTGCGCGCGCACCGTCACCGTGTCGGTCGTGGGATCGACCTGGACGTCGAAGAAATTAGTGAGGCCGGGATGCGGATATTCGCTGCCGTTGGGCAGCTTGATGTGAATGGTCACGCGCGGATCCTTGTCGGCCGATTCGGCCACCCGGCGTCGGTAATTGAGAATATCGCGCTCGCTCACCTGAAACGTCACGTAGATGGGATCCTGGCTGACGATCGTCGCCAGCGGTCCCGACGACGGCTGCACCAGGTTGCCGACAGTGAAAATGGCAATCCCGATCCGCCCGTCGATCGGTGAGCGGATTTCGGTGTAGCCGAGGTTGATCTGCGCCTGCTCGAGCAGCGCCTGTGCCTGCAGCACGTCGGCCGCCGCGGCCTTCTCGTCGGCGGTGCGCTGGTCGAGCGTGGACACGGGGGTGTCACGGTTTTTCACCAGCTCCTGGGCGCGCTGCAACTGCAGCGAGGCGTTGAGCTGCGTTGCCTGGGCTCTCGCGAGATTGGCCTTCTGCTGGTCGACCGCCGCCCGGTAGGTGTCCGGCTCGATGCGGAACAGAAGGTCGCCGGTCTTGACCTGTTGCCCTTCGGTGAAATTGCGCTCCTTGATGAAGCCGGTGATCCGGGCGACGACGTCGACCTTGTTGATCGCCGTCACGCGGCCGACGAAATCGCCGGTTGCCGTGATTTGGCGGCTTTGCACCGGGCGCACGGAGACCGCCGGCGGCGGGGTGCCTTGCGCCACGGCAGCGTCGCAGCAAACGAGCAAAGCGAGCGCGCCGAGCACGGCCGACGTGGCGAAGGAGCGATTGCGACAGACCGTCTCGGGTCTGGAAGCCGTGCTCACCGACATGACGACCTCAATCGGACTCGCGGCAATGGTGGTGCGAACTGCGGGTTCGTGGCACTAGCCGAAGGTTGGCACGGTCACCCCTTGACGCGGAAGTAAATTCGTCTTGGCCAGATCGCTCACCCCGTCGCCACGCGGGGCGGTTTCCTCGGGATTCTCGGCATTTCTCGCGAAGCTCAACTCAGTCATGCGCCTTGCGCAGGTTGACGCGGTAAGCCGCGCCGTCCAAGGGTCCGGCATGACAACGCTCGTTAACACCGCGCACCGCCCGCTGTTGCCGATCCTGCTGGCCCTCTCCGGTGCGCATCTGCTCAACGACCTGATTTCGTCGATGATTCCCGCCATGTACCCTCTTGTTAAGGAGGCCTACGCGCTGGATTTCACCCAGGTCGGATTGATCACGCTGGCTTTCCAGGTGACCTCCTCGCTGCTGCAGCCGGTCCTCGGCTTCGTCACCGACCATAAGCCGTGGCCCTACGCGATGGTCGCCGGGATGGCTGCAACGCTTTCGGGCCTGCTCGGGTTCGCGTTTGCCGGCAATTACGCGACCGTGCTCGTTTCGGCGGGGTTGGTGGGGCTTGGTTCGGCCGTGTTCCACCCGGAAGCCACGCGGATGGCGCGCCATGCGGCGGCCGGCCAGCATGGGTTTGCCCAAGGCATCTTTCAGATCGGCGGGCATGCGGGATACGCGGCCGGGCCCCTGCTCGCGGCGATGATCGTCGTCCCGCGCGGGCAGTCGAGCATCGCGTGGATGTCGGTCGTCGCGCTCGCGGCCATGGTGCTGATGGCCTGGACCGGCGCGCGCTATTCGGAAATGCGCAATTCGCAAATCGCCGCCCAGAACGAGCGTCCGGCGGTAACAGCCGAGCCGATCGTGCCGGGAAAACGCATACTGCTGGCGATGACGGTTCTGATCGTTCTTCTGCTGTCGAAGAATTCGTACACCGCCGCCTTCACTTCCTACTACACCTTTTATCTCATCGAACAGTTCGGCGTGACGGTGCAGGTCTCCCAGATCATGCTCTTTCTCTATCTCGTGGTCGGCGCGGCCGGCGTCATGATCGGCGGCATGGTCGGCGATCGGATCGGCCGTCAGCGCGTGATCTGGATTTCCATCCTCGGATCGCTGCCGTTCACGTTGTTGCTCCCGTTCGTCGATCTGTTTTGGACCGGCGTGCTCAGCGTCGTGATCGGATTGACGATGGCGAGCGCCTTCCCGTCCATCCTCATCTACGCGATCGATCTGGTGCCGCACCGCGTCGGCCTCGTCGGCGGACTATTCTATGGCTTGGCGTTCGGGCTCGGCGGACTCGCAGCCGCGGCGGTCGGGGCGCTCGCCGACCACATCGGCATCATTGCGATGTTCAAATTCTGCGCCTGGCTGCCGGCGCTCGGACTGCTGACATTCATGCTGCCGCAAGCAAAATCGGAATAGTAGGGCCCTCCATCCAGGTCGAACAGCATGACACCGGTCTTGTTTGGGCGACGCTGAAGGGAATCTGAGAATACAGCGGCTCAAAGATTGCAAGTCAGCCGCGCCCATGAAGTATGATCCTTACGAAGCAGAGTCGGCGAGGAGCGCGGTGGCCATAGATTTCAAGTCGCTGAAGAAGCTCGAATCGTTGACGGCTTCCGCCCAGGCGGAGCCTCGCAGCGACGACGATCGACTTGTGGTGCTTGTCAAGCTGCGCGAGGGCGCCACGCACCCCTCCTACATCTCGCCCCGCGCGCGCATAAGCTCGAAAATTTTTTCGGCGGAAATTCGGGCCGGCGAATTGGCGCGGATAGAGACCGATCCGACGATCGAGTCGGTATCAATTTCGCACCGACTTCCGCTCATAACGTGATTTCGGCACCTTCAGGCTTGCCCTGCTAGCTGCGGCCGATCCCGTAACGCCTGCACGACCCGGGCGACCACGCTGTCCCAGTCGCCGGGGGCGGGCTGACGGAACAGCCGCGCGGTCGGATACCAGGGACTGTCCTCGCGCCCCACCATCCAGCGCCAGTCGGCCGAGAAGGGCAGCAGCACCCACGTCGGCTTGCCCATGGCGCTGGCGAGATTGGCGATCGAAGTGTCGATGGTGATGACGAGATCGACGAGCGCGATCATGGCGGCGGCGTCGGCGAGGTCGGCTTGACGCTCGCCGAGGAAAGTCGCCATCCGCGTGCTTGCGAGGAGCGGGGCGTCCTCCTTCGGCACATCCTTCTGCAGCGCCACGAAATGAAACTCGCGCAAGTCGAGAAGCGGCCGCAGCAGCCGCAACGGAATCGTCCGGCGATAGATCGGCGACGTGGCGCCGGCCCACATCAATCCAATCCGCGGCCGCGGAATCGGCTGCAATTCAGCCTGCCATTGAGCGAGACGGTCGGCCGGCGCCGAAAGGTAGGGCACATCGGCCGGAATGGTTGCGGGCGTTGTTTGGAACACGAGCGGCAAGGTCGGCAGAGGACAAAAGCCGTCGAACGGCGGCAGCGGCTCGCCTTGCCCGCGAATGACCGCCGGCCCCTTCAGCGTCGTCATCACGGCGGTCAACGGCCGCTGCACCGCCAGCACGATCTTGGCACCCCGTTGTGCGACCAGCGGCACATAACGGGCGAACATGATGGTGTCGCCTAACCCCTGCTCGCCGTGCAGCAAAATGGTCTTGCCGGAAATGTTCCAATTGCCCAGCCACAACGGCTGCGGCGGCCGTTTCTTGCCGTGACTGAAATTGGCGGTGAGGTGGCGCCAGGCATATTTGTTCCAACCGACGGCATAGTCGCCGACAGCAAGGCGCACCAACCCCTCGCCAAGCTGAGCGTCGACGTGATCGGGCTTGATCGCCTGGGCGATCTCGAAGCAGCGGATGGCCTCTTGATGGCGGTTGAGGCTGCGCAATGCCAAGCCGAGATTGCTGTGCGCATCGGCGTGGTCCGGCTTGATGGCGAGCGCCCGCCGGTAGCTCGCCGCCGACTCCTCGTATCGGCCGACCTGCTGCAGGACTATCCCTAAGTTGTTGTGCGCGTCGGCGTAATTGGGCCGTGCGGCAAGCGCGCGCTGGAAGCAGGCGAGGGCACGTTCCGGATCGTTCGCGGAAAGCAGTACCGCGAGCGTGTTGTTGGCTTCGGGATAATCGGGTCGCAGGGCGAGCGCGCGCTCGCAACATTCGCGCGCTTCCGTGAGGCGGCCGAGGCGCTGCTTTGCCAGCCCGAGATTGTAGTGCGTTTCGGGACGTTTCGGATCGAGTTCGATGGCCCTTTCCAGGTGCGGCACCGCCTCGGCGGGGCGCTTGAGCCCCTGCAGCGCTGCTCCAAGATTGTTGCGGGCATCGAAGGAATTGGGATGGCGCTCGATCAGCCGTTCGAGCAGGCGCAGCGCGTCCTCGAATGCGCCGCGCCTCAGACGCATGACGCTCAAGTTGTGAAGGGCGCTTCGATTATCGGGATCTTGCGCGAGCAGCGCTTCGTAACGCTGCTCGGCGGCCGCACTGTCTTCGCGGGGCGCCGCGCGCTCGTCGACGGCGACGCCGCCCGGCGGCGAATCCGCCGCACTGGGCGGGCGTTCCTGACGCGTCACATTAGGGCTCCGAAAATCTCACTACCCGTATATTATCCAGCTGCGAATGAAGCCTTCTCCTCGGCAATCCGTAACCGGGGCGACCTGCGGGAAATGATGTGACGGGAAACTCCACGGCGTGACCGGTCGCGATGGTTGATGTCCTTGCTCCCATATCGGTCGGCGAACTGATCGACAAGATCACGATTCTGCGCATCAAGGCCGACAAAATCCGGGACGGCGCCGCGCGCCGGAACATCGGCTACGAGCTCGAGCGGCTGGTGCAAATCCGCGCCGGCCTGGCCTTGGCGGCCGATCTCGGCGAGATGGAAGAGCAGCTTCTCGACGTCAATTTGAGGTTGTGGAATGTAGAGGACGACCTTCGCGACCTTGAGCGGCTCGGCGATTTCGGCGCACGGTTCGTCGCACTTGCTCGCTCAGTCTATACGTTGAACGATCATCGAAGTGCTCTCAAACGGCGAATAAACGCGGTAACATCGTCTTCTATCGTCGAAGAAAAGTCATATTCTCCGTACGGGTAGTGCCACAATCTGATTCAACCCGTTTTTGCGTTGACTGAGAGCGCGCGTCCGCTAAGGTTAACGCGGATAGTCGGCTGATAGTCACAAAGAACAAGCACAATAGCATAGGCGCCCGCCCGCGTCGGGGCGCATGGGAGGAGGGATCATGGCCACTCTTAATGGACAAGTTGATCTTGGTTCCGCAACCGAGGGTACCGCGCTTGCTGGCAACACCGACGTTGCGAGTTTTACCGACGATAATCTCACCGATACCGCAGCCTCCTTCACCGCAACCATCGATTGGGGTGACAACGTTACCACCGTCGGCACGGTGGTCGGCGCGAGCGGCAATTTCACCGTCGAGGGCGGCCATACCTACGCTGACGATAACTTCTATTCCCCCATCGTCACCATCACCCGCACCGCTGACAGTTCGTCGCTGACTTTGTTCGGCGGTGTCAGCGTCAGCGACGCCGACGCCCTGTCCGGCCACAGTGCGCCGACTATCTCCGGCAACTCGGGCGTGGCGCTCACCAATGTGACGGTGGCGACGTTCGACACCAATACCTTCGGCGCCGGCAATGCCGCCGACTTTACCGTCAGTATCGACTGGGGCGACGGGCAGACGACGGCGGGCACGCTCTCGCTCAATGGCACGGTCTACACGGTCACCGGTTCGCACACCTATGCGACCGACGGCAATTTCACCATCACCACCTTCATGAACGACGATTCGCCGGACGCCGCCTTTTCCTCGGCGACCACGCAGGCGGACATCGGCTTCGGCGGGACCGAGACGTTCAGCTCGGCGGTCGAGACTATCGCCACGCCGGCCGGTACGACCGTCGCCACCTTCGCCGACAACGCCGCAGGCGCGCTGCCGAGCGACTATACGGCTTCGATCGACTGGGGCGACGGAACGGTTACGCCTGGCGTGGTATCGGGATCCGGCCCCACCTTCACGGTTACCTCCACCACGCCTCACACCTACGCGGACGAAGGCCTCTTCACCGAGACCGTCACGATCACCCGCACGACGGACAGCGCGACGATCGCACCTTCCGGAACCGTCACTGTCTCCGACGCCGACAGCATCAGCGCCACCGCCGGCCCCGCCTTTACGGCCGACCCGGGCGTCCCGCTGACCCTGACGGTTGCGACCTTCACCGATTCCAACCACAGCAATGTAGCGGGCGACTTCGTCGCGACCATCGACTGGGGTGACGGTACGACTTCGACCGGCACCGTCACCGGCTCGAGCGGTTCGTTCACGGTCCGCGATACGCACACCTATGCGACCAACGGCGAGTTCACCGTGACGGTGGGCATCGGCGAGGATCCGTCCGACGGTCAGGCCACTGCCAACGCCACCGTCAGCATCGCCGCCAACAGGATCGGCCTCTCGCCGGGCTCCGGCTCGAGCATCAGCGCCATCGAGGGGACGCCGGTTCCCGCGGGCACGCAGGTTGCCACCTTCGACGACGCCGATAACACCGACACCGCCTCGTCCTTCACCGCCTCGATCGACTGGGGTGACGGGACTACGCCGACGACGGGTACCATTACGGGCTCGAACGGCTCGTTCACGGTCACGGGCGGACCGCACACATACGCGGATGAGGGCTCCGCCGAAGGGGGGATCGATACGATAACGACGACGCTCACCCGCACGGCCGACAGTCAGACCGCAACGGTGTTCGGCCAGGCGGCAATCGCTGAAGCCGACCACCTGGTACTGACGGCGGATAACATCAGCGGCAGCCAGGGCACCCCGATCAACAACGCGCAGGTCGCGACGTTCACCGACACTTTCCTCCCCAACACCGCATCCGACTTCTCCGCCATCATCGACTGGGGGGACGGCTCCACGACGGCCGGCACGGTCGTTGGCTCGAGCGGCTCCTTCACCGTCGATGGCTCGCATACCTACACCTCGCCCGGCACCGATCACTTCGTAGTGAAAGTCTTCGACGACGACTTCGGCAGCGCTACGGCGAGTGGAACGGGCACGGCCACGATCGCGGCGAGAACCTTGGTGGGCACGATGGTGCTCGCTTCGGCGACCGAAGGCACGGCACTCGCCAACAGCACGACGGTTGCTACCTTCACCGACACCGTCAACAGCGACATGGCGGGCGACTTCACGGCAACGATCGTCTGGGGTGACGGAGCCACGACGGCCGGAACCGTGGTCGGTTCGAACGGCTCGTTCACCGTCGATGGCGGGCATACTTACGGCGACGAGGGCAGCGATCCGGCGAACGTGACCCTCACCTACAACCCCGACCCGTCGCAGCAGGCCACGGCGAGTGGCTCGGTGGCGGTCGCGGAAGGTGACGTGCTCACGGGGCACGGAATAACGTTCAGGCCGAAGGCCGGCCAATCCTTCACCGGCACGGTCGCCACCTTCAGCGATACGTATACGGGCAATGTCGCCGGCGATTTCACCGCCTCGATCAACTGGGGCGACGGAACCGTCACCGGCGGCACGGTCTCGGGCGGCAGCGGTACTTTCACCGTGAGCGGGACGCACACCTACGCGCATGCCGGTCATGAAAACGTGACCGTGACGCTCAACGACGATGCCCCCGGCACGGCCACCGCCACGGCCCTCTCCGCGGCCAACGTCTCGACGCTTTCCCGGAACGACTTCAACGGCGACAACATGTCCGACCTGTTGTTGCAGAACAACGGTTCGAACAACCCGAACGTGATGGTCGAGTTGCTCAACGGGACGACCATCACATCCTCGGCAACGTTCACCGCATCGCGGGGAACGGTCGTCGAAGCGTCCGGCGATTTCAACAACGACGGCAAGGCCGACATTGTTCTGCAGACGAGCGACGGCACGCCGCAAATCTGGCTGATGAACGGCACGACCAGGACCAGCACCGTCACGCTGACGAACCCGGGCTCGTCCTGGCACATAATCGCTGCCGCCGACTTCAACAACGATGGTACTACCGACCTGCTGTTCCAGAACAGCAGCACCCACGCGGTGCAGATCTGGGAGATGAACGGCACGTCAGTCGTCAGCGCGACGACCGTGGGTAACCCGGGGGTGTCCTTTCTCGCCATCGGGGCGGGCGACTTCAACAACGACGGCAACGCCGACATCCTGTTCCAGAAAGACGACGGCACGCCGTTGATCTGGGAGATGAACGGTACATCGATCATCGCCCAAGCGACCGAACCCAATCCCGGCAAGTTCTGGCACGCCATCGGAACCGGCGACTTCAACGGCGACGGCAACGCCGACATCTTGTTCCAAAACAAGGACGGCACGCCGCTGATCTGGGAGATGAACGGCACCTCGATCGTCACCCAAGCGACGCTGACCAATCCAGGGACGCAGTTGCACGCCATCGGAACCGGCGACTTCAACGGCGACGGCATGTCCGACATTCTGTATCAGAACACCAACGGCACACCGGTGGTCTGGCAGATGAACGGCACTTCGGTCGTGACGACCTTGACCTACCCCAACCCGGGATCCTCGTGGGTCCTCAAGGACGACGGGCCAATCCAGTCCAACGGCAACGGCAACGGCAACGGTAACGGTAACGGTAACTCACAGGGGCCGGCGCCACATCTTAGTTCGCCCGACGGGGCGTCCGCAGGGGACGCTCAGAGCGCGCCTAACACGACTCCCAGCAACAACCCGGCGGGCGCCTGGATGTGGTCAGACGCCAACGGCGGCCTCTCGATCCTACCTGGCCCCGTGCCGGGGGCGGTGTTTGTCGCCACGCGCTGACCGGGCGAAACAGACAGGGAGAACGGATCGTTCTCCCGGTCTGTTTCAATGCCGTCATAAGACGAGCGTCACGCGTTTTGGCGCCCTGGCGGGGCTGCCGGCGACAACGGCGGTTGCTCGCGCCGCCGCAAGCCAATAATTCTCAATGCATGCGCGACCTGCACGACCGCGCTGCGGCCCGAGTATTGCGCGGGCGCTGATCGGCGCTTCTCGCGCCCGCCTGAATTTGCTCTATGAGACCGGAGACCTGCATGAGAACCTGCGCGGCCACGCGCACGGGCGGACCCCAACAAGACGCGAACGGGCTGCGGTTCGATTTCAACGACGGGCGTGCAGTTGCCGGAGATCGAATACCCGTGGCGCGCCCGGCTTTCCAATTCGCAGGCGCCCACGCACCATTCCAGCTCACCCGATGTTGGGTTCGCGGCTGCGGGACTGCCCACGCTCGACTTCAGCGAGGCCGGTCCGATGATTCCGGCCGGGATGTCGTGTGTGAGATTCGTCGACGGCTCAATGCAATTACTCTGAATGACCCAGGTGGCGGCCGCTGGCGGCTTGCACCTGACGTGAGGTCGGGATAGCAGGGCGCGCGCAAGTTCGACGCACGCTCCGGAGAAAATCAATGCGGTAACATGCTCTGCCGCCGCACCGGAAAAGCCGTGGCAAGTATGTGAGTGCGCGGCGTACCGTCCGTTGCATTGACGTGGCATGACCATCCGCTAAGCTCCGCTCCGATCTCAAGGGGCGATTGAAAGTCGGCTAAACTACGCAGTTTTTGACGATTTCTCTCGGTCAAGTAGCGAACAAAAGGGCAGCCAACCGATGCTGACGGGCCAGTTCGATCTCTCGCACGCGACAGAAACCGTCGCGCTGCCGAGCACCACCGACGTTGCGAGCTTCACCGACACCAATCTTGCTGACACCGCGTCGTCTTTTACCGCGACCATCGACTGGGGCGACGGAACGACCACGCCGGGTACGGTGGTCGGGTCGAACGGCAATTTCACCGTCGAGGGCGGGCACACCTACAGCGACGAGAATCAATTTCCCGCGCTCGTAACGGTCACCCACACGGCGGACAGCTCGCAGCTTCTGATCGCCGGGGCCGTACCGGTCGCCGATACCGACTTCTTCAGCAACGTCAACGGCAAGACGATCAGCTATACACCCAACACCCCGCTCACCAACGTGACGGTCGCGACGTTCACCGACAGCAACACCGTCAATGTGGCCGGCGACTTCTCCGTCTCGATCGACTGGGGCGACGGGACGGCGACGGCGGGCACCGTGCAGGGCTCGGCAGGGTCTTTCTCGATCGTGGGCTCGCACACCTACACGGCTTCGGGCGAGTTCACCGTTTCGGTGGCATTTGCCGATGACGCCCCCGATGCGAACACTGGCGCCGCCACTGGTACGGCGGTGAGTGGGTTCGGCGGCCAGGTGACGCTCACCTCGGCTACCGAGGGGACGCAACTCACCGGCGTAGAGGTCGCGACCTTTGCCGACACCAGCGCCAGCCATGCGGCCACTGACTATACGGCCACGATCGACTGGGGTGACGGGTCGAGCTCTGCTGGGACGATCAGCGGCTCGGGCCAGTCCTTCTCCGTCACCGGCACCCACACCTATGCGGACGAAGAGGCGAACGAGAGCCTTGTGAACGGAGAGCCGGCGCCATCGCCGGTGATGAAAGTGACCGTCACGCGCACGGTGGACAGCGCGACCATCGCGCCATCGGGCACGGTCGCGGTCGCCGACGCCGACGTTCTGACGATGACCAAGAAGACGATCGGAGGTTCGTCCAATCAAGCATTCACCAATGTGCCGGTCGCAACCTTCACCGACTCCTACACGGGCAACATCGCGACCGATCTCCCCGCAACTATCGATTGGGGCGACGGGTCGACCGTTGACGTCGGCACGGTGTCGGGGTCGAGCGGCTCCTTTACCGTCACCGGCAGCCACACCTACACGGCGGACGGACAATACAACCTCAATGTCGCCATCCTGGATGATATTCCCCTTTCGGGGCAAATCGGTGCCGTCATCAGCACGGCCATCATCGGATTGGCGGCAGGCACGGCTACGAATCCCAATGTGCCGGAAGGCGCCCCGATCGGCGGTCCGATCGCGACGTTCAACGACGGAAATACCAGCGACACCATCGCCGCCTTCAGCGCCTCGATCGACTGGGGGGACGGCACGACGACGCCCGGCACCATCACGGGCTCCAATGGATCGTTCACGGTCTCCAGCGCGCCGCACGCCTATGCGGATGAAGGCGAGAATACGATCACGACGACGGTGACCCGCACCGCCGATCAAGAGACGGCGACGATGATCGGGACGGCCACGATCACCGAGTTCGACAACAACCTGACCATCACTCCCATCAACTTCAGCGCCAATCCCGGCCAGTCGTTCACCGGCAACCTGGCGAGCTTCACCACCAACTATACCGGCAACGTGGCGGCCGACTTCAGCGCCTCGATCGACTGGGGCGATGGCACGACCACGGGCGGCACGGTCTCGGGCGGCAGCGGTAACTTCCTTGTCAGCGGGTCGCACACATACACGGCGGGCGGGACCGACACCTTCAAGGTGACGGTCGCGGACGACGCGCCCGGAACAGCCAGCATTTCCGGAACGGGGACGGCCACGATCAATTTCGCTGGCCATATGGTGCTTACCAACGCAGCCGAGGGCACCACGCTCCCCAACAGCACGCCGGTCGCGACGTTCAGCGACAGCAATGGCGGCGACACGCCGACGAGCTTCACCGCGTCGATCGCCTGGGGCGACGGCACGACAACGGCCGGAACGGTCGTCGGCGGGGCGGGAACCTTCACCGTCGAGGGCGGCCACACTTACGCGGACGAGGGCAACGATACCGCCAAGGTCGTCCTCACCCACACCGCGGACGGGTCAACGTCGACGGTGAGCGGCAGCGTTGCGGTCGCCGAAGCCGACGTACTCGTGGCGCACGGCACGAGCCTCACGGTCAATTCACACCAAGTGTTTACAGGCACCGTGGCGACATTCGACGACACCGGCTACCCCGCCAACGTGGCGGGCGACTTCACCGCCTCGATCGACTGGGGCGATGGCCAGACCACGACGGGCACCGTCTCCGGGGGGAGCGGCGCGGCCTTCACCGTGAGCGGCTCGCACGCCTATGCGGCGGCCGGACAGGACACCGTCAAGGTCAAGCTCGCGGACGACGCGCCGGGCACGGCGAACGCCACCGCGACCACCACCGCAACCGTCAACCAGGCGGCCTCGATTCCCTACGATTTCAACGGCGATTCGATTTCCGACCTGGTGTTCCAGAACGAGGGCTTCAACGCCGGGTCCGCTGTCGGCACGCCGCAAATCTGGCTGTGGAACGGAACGGCGGTCACCAGCCAGATGACTTACCCCAACCCGGGGGCGAGCTGGCACATCGTCACCAGCCGCGACGTGAACGGCGACGGCAACGCCGATCTGATTTGGCAGAACAGCAACGGCACGCCGGGCATCTGGCTGATGAACGGAACGACGCCGATTTCAGAAGTCGGCCTCGCCAATCCAGGCCCATCTTGGCATCTCGTCGCGAGCGGCGACACTAACGGCGACGGCAAATCCGACCTCATTTGGCAGAATAACGACGGCACGCTCGGCGTGTGGCTGATGAACGGCACCACGCCGACTGCGGAGGTCGGCCTCAGCAATCCGGGTGCGAATTGGAAGGTGGTCGGCGCGGCCGACTACAACGGCGACGGCCACGACGACATCCTGCTGCAGGACACGAATACCGGAAACCTGATGATCGACCTGATGAACGGGACGACGATTACGTCCTCGGTGTCGATCACGCAGGGCGACCCCTCGTGGCACGCCGTGAGCACCGGCGAGTTCAACGGTCAAGCCGAGATCGCCTGGCAGAACAACAACGGCACGCTCGGTATTTGGCTGATGAACGGAACGACGCTGGCGGCCGCGGCCGGGCTGTCAAATCCGGGAGCAGGGTGGCAGCTCATCTCGATCGATCACTTCACGCCGGATGGACGGGCCGACCTCCTGTTGCAGAACACCAACGGCGCGATGATGCTGTGGGAGATGAACGGCACGAGCGTCGCGACCCAGCTCAACCTTCCCAATCCGGGTGCCGGCCAGCAGTCGGAGAACGGCCACCCGTTTACGGTAAGCGTTATCAACACCAGCGCTGCGAGCGCCGCCACGGGCGCCAATGCCGCGGACCCGGGGAGCGTCAATCCGCATTTGAGCACGCCCGACAGTGGTACAGCCGGCGGGTCAAGCTCGTCGCCAAACCTGCTGCATATGACATTCGCCGGCGGGTAGGCGCGCTTAAAATATCGAAAAACCTGCCCCGCACTTGGCGCGGGGTGGACCGGTCACCCGTTATGCTCGGCCCCGGATCAAGTCCGGGGCCGGCTCTTGTGCCGGGTATTCACGTATGAAACACAAACAAACTCAAAAACGTGGATAACCGGAAAAAGTTGGCTGCAAGGGGCCGCAGCGCGACCTGGTTCCAGATCGGCTTGCTTTACACAAAAAAGGCCAAATATTGCCGCATCCGGCGATAGATAAGGTAGGTGAGTAAGTATCCGACAACCGTGACCACCAGCACGACTTCGTAGTATTGGATCGGCGGCGGTTCGCCGAGAAGGGGACCTCGCACAATCTCAATAAAATAGAAAAACAGGTTGTAGTCGACAATGAACGATCTATTCGAGGGGATGTGTCTAAAGTCCCAGAAAATGGGCGTGACGAAAAACACGAGCTGCATCAGATTCCGGATAATCAATTCCAGGTCGCGAAACCGGGTGCAGGCGAGCGAGACCGCAGTGACGATCCAGTATCCATTCACGAACAGTAGCAAGATGCCGGGTAGAGCAAGCAAGGTGGTCCAGTGCAGCGACAGAACTCCTGTCACGAGAGCAAGAAAATAGAGCGCAAGGTGATGTAAAAAAATGATCAGATTGCGCATCACCATACGCGAGACGTAAAAGTCAATACTGAGATTGCTGGAAAGTATGTATTCTCGGTTGCGTACCAAGGTCGATGTCCCCTCGTTTACGAAATTCGAAAGGACGTTCCAGGTGATCATGCCGAGGCCAATGTAGCCAATCAAACTACCCAGGCTCCCGCCGATGACGGCCGAGGAGACGACGGTCATTCCGACAGTCATCACAAGCGCGTTGATCGTCTCCCACAGGGGGCCGATCTTGGACCGCCGGTACTGACAGACGACGTCCAACCACGCCCACGCGAAGCCTTTGCGTAGATTACGTACGGTGCGCAACGCAAGCCACAGCGCCGCCCCTTGGTGCGGCATGACGGCTCCGGTCGTGGTATCGAATAGCGGCACAATCTTCTCCGGCGATCAGTGCTCTCCACAGCAGCGTGGCAGGTGTGTTCCCGAGCGGGTGGAGAATTCGGGCACGGACAACGCTCGATTCATATCTGAACAACAGACGGGTGTGCGCCGCCGGTGCTCATGAATTCCCGAGAGAGTTCTTCGTAAAGCCGCAGCATGGCTTGGTAATCACCTGATTTGGCGTCCCGATCGGATCGAACGACCGATCTTACGGGCCATTGCAAACCCAATTCAGGGTCATCCCATTGACAGCCGACGACGTCGTATTTCGCCTGCCAGTAGCCGCTCAGACCGAAAACCAACACCGAATCCTCCTCGAACAACAGCACATGCACCACGCCACGTGGAATGACCACGGCGAAGCCATCCTTGTCCTCCCAAGCGACTTGGGTTGATTTGCGGTAAGTCGGCGAGTTGCGGCGGATGTCGGCGAGGCCCAACACCACGCGTCCCCGAGGAAGCGTGTAGTATTCGTCGTAGTCCACATGAACGTGCGCTCCCCGGACCACGCCTGCCTTCGATGCACAGGCGTTCCATTGCAGCGCGGGGAAGGCTCCGGACCACGATTCCCTGAAGAGTTCGAATAGACATCCGCGGTCGTCGCGATTGGCCGAAACCGGGACAAACTCACAGCCGGCAATTCCCGAGTTACCTCCCTTCATACTCATACCTTCACGCTCATCCTCGTTGCGGCGGTCGCGACGAGAGGCGCAGTCGCTGGCGCAACGCTGGACTACAATACAACATTCGGCCCGCCGAGACACGCGTTCGGCGGCTTGGCTGCCGGATCACTTTCGCTCACGCTCCCGGTCCAGCGGCCGGAGGCCGCCAATCTGGCGGATGTGATCGACGACCCATCCTTTCGGCCGCCCGGAAAACCGATTGCGCACGGTCTCGGGGTTGAAACCGAAAGCCACCAGCGCCCGGTCGACATAATGGCCGATACGCTCCCGCGGCGAATGCAGGCGGCGCGAGATCTCGTTCACGCGGCGGGTCGCTTGGATGAGTGCTTGCGTGATGAGCATCTCGCGAAAGCGCGGGTCGCGGAGGCGCGCCAACAAGTCTTTATGCTCTCGGTCGTCCCGCAGCTTATACGAGTTCGGCCGGCTGCCGGCATGCAGCATGAGCGCGGTCACTTGCGGATGACAGCGCAGGTGTTTGCCTCGTTGCCAAGCGCGCGTCAGCAAGTCCTGCGAGGGTGTCCGGGCATGAATGGTAGTTGCCGCGCGCCACCCGCCCAATTCCTCGATCAGTGCGCGTCGGGCGAGCCAAAGGGAGGCTTCAACGTGGTGACTCGGATCGTACCGGAGCTCGGCGTTCGTCATCCCACAGAACAGCAGTCCGTCCTGACCGACGCTAAATCGTAAGGCATAGACGAGATCCGCTTGCGTGTCGTCCAGATGCCGAACTAAAGCTTCCAGATGATCGGGAAACCAGAGGTCGTCGTGATTGAGATAGGCGATCAACTCGCCGCCGGCCATCTCGAAGCCGCGGTTGGCCGGGCCCCACTGCTCGCCAACATTTTCAGGCAAGTTGACGAACCGGATACGCGGGTCTTTGAACTCGGCCATGACGGATGCCGTGTCATCCGTGCATCCGTCGCCGACAACTATCAGCTCCCAATCCTCGAACGATTGGAATTGGACAGTTGCAATCGCGCAGCGAAGAACATCGCTTCGATTGTAGGTCGCTATGATGACGGAGACGCGGGGCAATGATTAACCTTTGTTGAGCGGTGAGGCACGATCCTCTTGGCCCGGCCTGCCGCCTGGAGGATACAAGAAGCCGCCCGGCCGTAGCATCACGTCGATGACGCGTATGCGGCGAGCTTTTCGTCGGCTTGCTCGAGCTCCGGTACGTTCTCCTGCAATTCGTCCAGCCACACGCGAGCGTTTCCGTCGGATGGAGCGCGCCAATCGCCGCGCGGCGAAAGCGACCCGCCCGACGAAATTTTCGGGCCATTGGGCAGGGCAGAACGCTTGAACTGGCTGATGGTGAAGAACCTGAAGAGAAAAACGTCGAGCCAGCGTTTGATTTCGCCGAGGCTGTAAGCGCGCCTTGCGCCCGCTTCGATGCCATCCGGCCAGGTGCCGCGCGTGGCGTCCGACCAGGCGTGGTGCGCGAGATAGGCGATTTTCGACGGTCGAAACCCGTATCGCGTTACGTAGAAAAGACTGAAATCCTGCAGCTCATACGGACCGACGACTTTTTCCGTCGACTGGATCGCCCCGCCGGCGTCGGCCGGCACGAGTTCGGGAGAAATCTCGGTGGCAAGGATCTTGAAAAGCACTTCTGCCGTTTGTTCGTCCACGTCGCCCGAAGCGGCGACGAATCGGATCAGGTGCTGAATCAGCGTCTTCGATACCGACGCGTTGACATTGTAATGCGACATGTGATCGCCGACGCCGTAAGTACACCAGCCTAGCGCGAGTTCGGATAGATCACCGGTTCCACAAACCAGTCCGCCGTTGTAGTTCGCGAGGCGGAAGAGATAGTCCGTCCGCAAGCCGGCCTGAACATTCTCGAAAGTGACATCGTACACGGGCTCGTCGCGGGCGAACGGGTGTCCGATGTCCGCAAGCAGTTGACGCGCGGCGGGACGGATGTCGATTTCCCGCGCGGTCACGCCGAGCGCGCGCATCAGCAGCCAGGCGTTCGACTTCGTCGTGTCCGAAGTGGCGAAGCCTGGTAAGGTAAAAGCCAAGACGTTCGATCGCGTCAACCCCAGTTGGTCCATCGCGCGCGCCGAGACGAGCAAGGCTTGCGTCGAATCGAGCCCTCCCGAGACGCCGATGACGACTTTCTTTGTCTTCGTTGCCTCGAGCCTCTTGGCCAATCCCTGAATCTGAATGTTGTAAGCCTCATAGCAATTTTCGCGCAGCATCTTGGGATCGGCGGGGACAAAGGGAAAACGATCTATGGTGCGCATGAGGGCCAGTTCGCCGGCCGGGGCGTCGAGTTCGAACGGAACTGTCCTGAAGCCGTCGGCGACCGCTCGATTAAGTCGGATGCAGTCGCTGAAGGTACCCATCCGCATGCGCTCCTGGCGGAGCAGACCGACGTCGACATCGGCGACTGCGAGCGTGCCGTCCGGTGCGAAGCGGTGGGTCTCCGCGAGCTCGTTGCCGCACTCGAACACCGCGGCATGGCCGTCCCAGGCGAGGTCCGTCGTCGATTCGCCCGGCCCCGCCGCCGAATAGGCGTAAGCGGCGATACAGCGCGCGGATTGGGAGGCACACAACAACCGGCGCGCGGCGGCCTTACCGATCGTGATGTTACTGGCGGAAAGATTAAGCAGAATTTCGGCGCCGGCCATTGCAGCCGCGGTCGACGGCGGCTGCGGGACCCAGACGTCCTCGCATATTTCCACGTGAGCGGTGAAAGGCACTGGCCCGCGCGATTGAAACAAAAGGTCGACGCCGAAGGGCACAGTGCTGCCCGCGACTTCAATCTCCGCGTTGCGAATGTCGGCGCCGGAGGTGAAGTGGCGCGCTTCGTAGAACTCGCGATAATTCGGCAAATAAGTCTTCGGCACGACGCCGAGAATCGCGCCGTGGTGAAAGACGACGGCACAGTTGAATAATTGACCGCGCCGGCGCAACGGTGCGCCGACGACGATCAGAGGGAATAGGTCGCGCGAGGCGGTTGCGATTGCGCCGACCGCCGCCTCGACGCGGTCGAGCAAGGCGTCTTGAAAAAGAAGATCATCGATCGCGTAGGCGGATATCCCCAACTCGGGGAAAATCATCACGGCAATCTTTTCGGAGTCTCCCCGACGGACCAGTCTCAATGTCTGGTCGAGATTGAAGTCGGGATCGCCGATCGCTATCCGTGGAACACAAGCCGCGACGCGAATGAACTCATGGCGATAGGGTGAGAAAAAGTTCATCCACGGCCTTGTCGACCGCTGCGCGAAGCTCTCATTCGGCCGCCAATCGTTTGACGGCAGCGGCAATCGTTTCCTGGTGGCCCAAGCGCACGATGCGGCAGGAGCTGTCCGCGAACAATGCTGGGTCGAGCTGGCGCCAGCAGTCGATGATGAACCGTGTCCGCCCGTCCGGCATCCAGGCCGGCGATATCTCGGCGTATTCGGACCATGGCGTGATGATCACCGCGACGTCGGCGTGCGCCAGCGCCTCGCGCGTCGTTGGCAACACCCGCGTCGACTCGCCGAGAACGGCAGCCGCCGGGCCCCCGGCGAGAGGATCGTGCGCGACGACCGCAAACCCCGCCTCGTCGAGCGCCTTGGCGAGCATCACGCCCTGCGATTCCTCGATCACCGGGGTATTGGGCTTGTATGACAATCCCAGAACCGCGACGGTACCCTCGGTCGAGATCATGTCGCCGACCATTTCGGTCAGGCGAACGACCTGGCGCCGGTTGATGGTATCCGTGGCAAGCGCGAGATCGGCCGTACCTCCTGCGAGATGGGCCATGCGCCCAAACGCGATCGTGTCGCGCGGGAAACACGGTCCGCCGTAGCCGACGGCGGGTTTGAGATACTTCTTGCCGATGCGGGTGTCGCGTCCGATGGCGTCGGCAACAACGTCGACGTCGGCGCCGTCGAGGCGGTCGCAGATTTCGCCCAGCGCATTGGCGAACGAAATCTTCATCGTCACGTAAGTGTTCACCGAGATCTTGGTGAGCTCCGCGTTGACGAAATTCATGCGCGCCACGTTCGCCTTCGGGCCGACCGTCTTTCGGTAAATGCTCTCGAGAAGATCTCCGGCCTTCTTGTCGCTCTCCCCGATGAGAACGAAATCGGGACGCAACAGGCCGTTGATGACGTCGCCGAGCGCGATGAATTCCGGGTTGTAGCAAAGCCCCAGCTCCGGCCCCACCTTGCGCCCCGATGCGGCTTCCAGCCGTTGGCGGATCGGGCCGCCCATGGAACCCGGCATGGTCGTCGAATGCACGACCACGAGGTGGTAGCCCTGTTTGTGGGCGAGCACGCGGCCGATTTCGTCCATGACCGAGAGGACGTAGTCGTTGCGGAAAGCGCCGTCAGCGCCGCTCGGGGTGGGAACGATAACGAGGGTGATGTCGCTCTCGCCGACAGCCTTGTTCCAGTCCGCGGTCGCCGAAATGCGCGATTTATGCGCGGTCAACAGTTCCTGAAGATGGGGCTCTTGAACCGGGGCAATGTGGTTGTTGATCTTTTCGACGAAGTGCGCATTGGTATCGATGCCGACGACATCGTACCCCTTGGAAGCGAGCACCGCCACGATGGGCGAACCGAGTTTGCCCAGTCCAACAACAGAAAGCTTCATGAAACCCCCTCCGTAACTGCACGTCGTATACACCAGCTACATGGGGTTTTCCAGCGCTTTTTGCGGTGCGAACGTCCGACTCAAGTCCTTGAAATCACGTTTTATTTCGCGAGCTAAATCGTGCCGCGGTATGCGAAAACCAGCACGGCCGCGATGCCCATCACCCGCCCCTGGCGGCCGCTCTGGAATCGGCTCCAGTACATGGCGGCAGCCGGGCTTTGGTCGGGGTGAGTGGCATCCTCCAGTGACGCTCGCAACTGCGCGGGACGTGATCCGATCTACCGGGTCCATTCCCCGTCGGTGTCGCACAGGGCGAGGCGGTCTGGCCGGCCTCTGGAATGACTCGGACCGCCGTCACGACTCCTCCGGAGGCCGCCCGATCGGCTCAATTTTGCACGATGAGATCACCGGCCGTGGCGCATCCGGACCGTGCGCAGCGCCCGCCGCCCACACTTTCGCGAGGGAGCCCGAGACGCCCGCATCGCCGCCGTGGCGTTGCGCGCCGAGGGTAAGGACCGGCATGATGCTCTAACCACGCCGTACGCCTTGTCTCGCAGCGCGCGAAGCGTCGGTGCGCTAGACGGCACCAGTCAATCAGTACAGGCGTGGCGTATAATCGCACCTTTTTCCGCCAAAAAATCTGCCAGCCTCTCCGCTACCTTTTGTTGACCGAAGGAAATGGCTGGGCCGCCAAACGCCAAATTTCCGGGCTTTGACATGTGCGCGCTATCATAGAAAACCTGTCTGCTCTCGTGCTGGAACATATCCTTGAGGGAAAGGTACCGCTCCTCAAAATCCTTATGAAACATCGCGTCGACTAAATCGTATTCCCGTCTGTAGCTTGTATACGTCACAACTTTCTTCTCTTCCTCCGACAGCGATTTATAAGCTGCGGATGGTTGCAGAACAAAATAATAGTCAATATTCCCTTTGACGGCAAGCCCGCAGTCGCGCAAGATCCCATTGAGTGCGTGTCCGGCAGCGATTCAGTTCATTCAAGATATCGCCTCGATGGAAATTATCCGTGCGCGCGCCCGCGTCCCGTTAGCGCTTACGTTTCGCAGTACAACCAGCCGAGCTCTGGCTACTTCAGGAAGATCAACATCTACTTGGACGAGTTCTCCGGTTGGATTAACCGCCTTTTCGGTGATGGGCTGCCCTTCACCAATCTTTTCTAAGACCAAAATGCTGAGCCGGCCTTCCAGGACTTGCAGTCGCGCCCGAATCTTGCCCGGTGCCGTGCTGCCCGGCGGAAACGGCAGCGGGGCCGTCAGGGCAAAAGCCCCTTGTTGCGGCAATGTGGTCAATAATCTTTCCGCTGAGGCCCCCGAAAACAAGCATCCGGGATTCACATAAAAAGAATCGAGCGGTATTCTTGTCGCGGTCTGAACCTTCGCCGGTACTTCCGTCGAATTAATGTGGCGCAGAGCGGTCAGGGTAAGCCAAAACGATGCGCCGACAATCGCCAGGCTTCCTGCCGTTAGAGCGATCTTTCGTAATCGCATTCAATGTACTCCCGCACGCCCGCCGCAGCGACAACCGACATGGCACGTCAGCAACCCGGGTAATCAATACCGCAGCACTCACTCGAACGAGGAAATCCGTGCCGCGAGATACGACAATGGATAATAGCTTCATGATGCATCCATGCCAGCCGCGTGCGTGGGGGTCTGTAAATGTTACCCTTCCTCATTTCAACGGTTTCGGCACATACGCATAGCTCGCCGGTGGTTAGGATGCAGTGTACCACCCGCACGCAGCGCTGACTATCCTGTGTTGATCGTGGGCGTCAACATTAGCTGTCCAAGTTGTAGCAGCCGCACTGCCGTGGCCGGTGCTCCGCGCACCGACTTGTCCGAGTGGCTAACGCGTGATCCAGGGCGGCGAATCGAAACCCAACTTGGCGCAAATCGTCTGGATGCGCGAGTGGTGGCCAGCCAAGTATAGCAGAGCGATATTCGACGCGGGATATATTTCGCCTTTCGTCGCTGCCGCCGAGATGTCGCGCGGCGCCAGGAATTTCGGCACGATGCCGGCCTCAGCAGCCCGAAGGTTTCCCTCAACGAGTGCGAAAAATCCGAACAATTTGTTGGTCAGGCGCCCGACATCTGCAAATGTCTCGATAAGAGGAATAATCTCTTTGATAGAAAGGCCGGTTTCTTCGACGACCTCGCGACGAGCGGCATGCGTGGGCGGCTCCGTGCCTTCGCGTAGACCCCCGGGAGATTCCAAAGTGAAGAGGTCGAGGACGGGTCTGAATTGCTCCACCAGGACGAGACCTTAAGTCGCGTGCAAGCACAGCACCTGGACGTAGTCTGCCTGATTCAACGCATGAAAGGTCTCCGGGCGACAGCTACCCGGCATCAGCGCCGAGACTGTCTCGAGCCGCGTCCAAGCCGACACTACCTTGCTCACGCGCGAGATTACTCGGGGCGCAAGACCTCTGTCCGTCGACACCGCAAACCCTCCAAGAAACTGCAAAGGACTCGAATTGAATGCTGGACGGTGATGATGCGTCGGCGGGAGCCGTGGGTCATCTTTTCCGTAATCGGCGATAGAGGCCGCGAATTATACCGCTGGGCTGTGATGCGCTTCCGATATCGCGGGAGAAGGAGGGGGAGCAGCCGTCATCCTGCTCGACAGCGGTGCCATCCGCTCCCGGCGACTGCGCGGCTTCCGGTTCGTTTGCCGTTTTTCGCCCGGTATAGAACAGATCGTCGTCCCTTTCGAACGCCGCCATGTAAGCTGCATACGAGAGTTTCGGCTCCTGATCTCCTTGCGCTTCCGCGCAGAGAAGATCGAGCAAGCGAACGGGATCCAGTATAGCAGTCAGGCCCGCACGATGGGTAAGGACCACTTCGGCGGCGGCATCATAAAGCCCGAACGCGGCGAAAATGGCCGTGAGCTTTGCCATTTTAGCCGGAGAGAGATTCTGTTTTGCGGCTTCAGCCGGATCGCCCCAATCGCGAACGTAGAGCGCATCGCCCTGATAAGGACGCCCGGTGAAGCTTTCAGCCGGACGGTCATATTGATATCTCGCGGGAAGCGCAGCAAGCGAATATGGCCGGATCGCGAGGTGGGCCAGTACGAACCCCAGTCCGCGCATGAATCGGTCCGTATTGTGGAAGGTATGGCCGGTACTGTCGTCCGATCCGTAGAAATTCACCTCGAGCCCGACCGCCAGCACATTCAGCTCGATCAGGCTGTCAGCCAACGTTTGCAGGATATCGAAATCCGGCCCATCGACGTCGATCTTGATAAAATCGATATCTGCAATGGCGCGCTCGCGAAAAAAGTCTGGCAAGTAGATCGGCGTATCGGGGTCGGCAAGCGTGGTTCGCTGCCACTGATTGAGCGCGGTGAGCTCGGCGTTACTCATCGCCGGCTTGAGCTTGTCGCGCACGGCCAGCGATCGCGCGACCGAGAGGCGATCCCAAGGGTTGCGCTGGAGGCAGGTATTATCGCCCCGACGAAGCGCGATGGGGTGGTTCGCAGGAAGGCCGACGAAGGCGGGGATGTACTGCACACCGGGAAGATGCTCCTCCGCGGTCAGCCGTTTGCATTCATCCACGTTTGGATCAAAGCCGAATGCGACTAAGTTCTGGTCGAAGAGCCTCCAGATATAGTAGATACCGCCCGAACAACCGACATCGACAACCGTGAAGGAAACGCCGGCCAGTTGGGAGGCGGTATAGCGGCACGAGAGGCTGTCATATCTGAGCCCTTGCATCAGGCCCTCCAAAGGGAACAAGGCCAAGTCCGACGAATGGGGCAAACAGCGAATGCAGTGAAGGCGAGGTGCCGCACTAAATGGTGCCGGGAGAGGCTGGCCACGGAACTATCGAGCGATCGGCATTTCGGGTAAAGCGACGTCGGCAAGTCCCCAACCAGCGTCGTTGAAGACCTTAGTCCCGCGCTGTTTTCTTATCTCCTCGCACTCTGTTTCAAGTCGCAACAATTCATCGTCAGTGACGTAACATACGCCACGAGACCGCAACCTTTCGAACAATGTTGCTTGCTGTTCGGGAGTCCAGCCGCCGCCGTGTTCAATATGGTAAGTGCGGGCTTTTGTCGGAAACTTATGAACCTTGATTCGGCTGGCATCGATCTGCATCATGAATATGGAATCAATATGCCAGGAGTACATGACCCATTCGGGATAACCGAAAAACCGAAACCAATTCTCTCGACTCAACAAGGTAAAATCGCCGCATGCATTCGTATGAAGACGGACGAACTTTCCCCATAACCTGACGGTGTGCCGCAGCTCGGCGAATCTGTACTTCGCGATGTCGTCAAGCTGGGAATGACGGGGTGGCCTGCGACGGAGCCGGGCGTAGGAACGATGCAAAACGCGCACGGCGGCAGCCGCCGGCAACGCGCCGAACGACAGCACCCCGGCTGTCCGGCCATGCCCCAGCCCGGAGGCCACAAGGCGGTGGCGCACAACGTGCCTGGCATCCGTGATGCCGTGGCTTATGGAACGGAGGGCGGGGTAAAAGGGGGATGTTGCGGTGCCCACCCAGGTGCCGTTCCGCTTGACGAGGGTACCTTTCGCTCGATTGATGCGAATGGTGTGATTTTCACCGTAGGCGAGAGCATCGTCGATCGAGGCGTCGGCCGGGACCGATGCCTCGATGTCGTAACGATCGGCTCGGTAGAGCTTGTTTGGCTTGAGTCCGCGCCTGAACTCGCGGAATAGCGCATCGGAAAAAAGCAGATCGATATTGGTTGCCAGGATGAACGGCGCGCGCGCACGTCTGATGCCGACATTCTTTCCGATCATCTGATAGAGCGGCAGCCGAAATTCGGGATCGAGAGTCGCATGGACCTCCGGCGGTACCGTTATGACCCGTGCGCGGTAAAAGGGCGTCGACTTCGGCCAGCGCATTTCCTCCGCAAGGCTGCGCCGATCCGGCGGCGGGTTCCATTCCACCAGGATGAGTTCGATGGGGACGCGGTGCCGCGTGGCCTGGGCCGCCAAACCGTCGATGAACGCTTGCGTGCGCTTGGTCAGGTCGCCGCCATGATTGTCGTTACGCGTCGTTGCGACGATCGACAGATAGGGTTCGTGCCCGGCAAATTCCATGCGCTTGCTTCCGCGGCCGCGGCGAGATCAATGATTGGCCCCGGCGTTCTATAAACAAGTGGGGCCGGCACTCTATGAGGCACACAGGTTGGAGCGTCAAGAGCCAATTGTTCGCGTGCTGCGGGTCGTCAAACGATCTCCGGTGGGCCGCGCGGCGGTACAAGCGAAAGCCGTCGCTCAGGACGTCCCCCTGGCGGTTCTTTTCCCTAAATTGACAGGGCAGGCTCCTCTGTTGCGGACGCCCGACTACTAGCAGGCTGCTGAAAAAGTCGATTCACGGGACGGTTGGAGTGTGATTCTGTGCATGTGAGTGATTCCTCTTTGGCGGAGATTGCGATGCGCGGCGAAGATCAGGGGTCGGA
>Ga0210408_10000833_pt1 | contig 34918 bp, 46 predicted proteins | sample IncBWH4MmetaG_FD_155471 | JGI IMG/M metagenome (GOLD analysis project Ga0210408, IMG submission 155471) | Forest soil microbial communities from Barre Woods Harvard Forest LTER site, Petersham, Massachusetts, United States - Inc-BW-H-4-M | ecosystem: Environmental > Terrestrial > Soil >... | reverse complement strand
GTGCCCTCGCTCTGGGGGACCGTGACGATCCCGTAGGGGTTCACGTCCCCATTCGCGGGAACCGTGCTGCCAATCGAGGTGATCGTTTTGAACTGGCCGATGAACGGGTGGTCGAACGCCAGGGCGGTCCCCGACGTGAGCGCCACGCAGGCGAGCGTGGCGGTAAGCATGGTTGAAAGGCGCCTGCGGTTGGACATCGCGATGTCTCCTTTGATCGAGGCTCTACCTCGGTGAGACTCCGCCAGGCCGCGAACCTTCCAGGACGCTCAGCTCGACAGGTCGAGCACCGGCGTGGGCGCTTCGATCGCGCCGTCGTAACCCTCGCGCGGCATGATCGCGGTGCCGACCGCGAAGAACTCGATCGTGTGGCTGCCCCAGCCGTGGCTCTTCTCCTGGAGGTCCACGCCCACGATCCCCTCCGCGCCGATCTCCTGGGCCTCGCTCTGCATCCGCTCCATCGCCAGCTCGCGCGCGTCGTACAGCGCCTGGGTGAAGTTGGAGAGCTCCACGTTGCGCCCCGTCTGGGCCATCGACTGGAGCATCCCGCGGTGGGCCACGTGGTAGACGCAGCTGCCCATCACCATCCCCACCGGGCGGTGCCCGGTGCGCAACAGCGTCCAGAAGTCCTGGCCCGAGAGGTCGCTCGTGAAGGGTCGGCCGTTGGGGGCCCTGTGCAGCACGCCTTCGCGGTGCTTGACCGCGGTGCCGATCGCGATGAACTCCGCCATGTCCTGGCCCCATTCGTAGCGGCCGATGTCCAGGCGCACCCCGACGACGCCGTCCGCGCCGAGCTGGTCGGCCTCCTCCTCCATGCGCGTCATCGCCAGCTGGCGCGCCCCGTACATCGCCTCGGAGAGCACCTTCAGCTCCTGGCTTTTCTTCCACCCCGCCATCTGGATGCCGATGTGGTAGATCGAGCTCCCCACCACCAGCCCCACCGGGTCAAAGCCCGCCTGCTTGATCAGCAGGAACTCGTTCACGCTGAGGTCGGAAGTGAACAGGCCCGCCCGGTTCTGCTGCAGGCGCGTGCGGCCCGCCTCCGGGACGCCCTCCAGGGAGGTCGGGTCGTACGTGGTCTCCTGCTCGCTGTCGCTGCTCATCGGTGGGGGGCTCCTTCGCTGGTGGTCTCTCAGGTGGTCAGGTCGACTGCGGGTTCGGGCGGGAAGACGGGGAGGTTCTCCTGGCAGCGGATCGCCGTTCCCATCGCATGTAGCGTGATCAGCAGTCCGTGGCGCTCCTGGTTGCTGCCGGCACCGCCAAAGCTGCCGTAGCTTCCATAGCCGCCCACGCGGAAGCTCTCCATGCCGGCGTGCTGGTCGATGCGCACCCCCACGATCCCGTCGGCCCTATTGGCAGCGGCCTGGGTGGAGAGCTTGTCCAGGACGATCTCGCGGGCGGTGTAGAAGCCCTGGGTGAATTCGGTCAACTCCTGGTTTTGATATGCGGTGATCCAACGCTGCATCTGCATCCCCGAGGATGGTGAGACGAACACGGCCGCTGTCGCCATCACCAGTCCGGCCGGCATGTAGCCCGCCTGGTAGAGCTGCCAATACTCCTGTCCGGAGAGATCGCTGAGGATGGGATGTCCAGCGCCTCGCGGCGAAAGGCGCTGCACGGTTTGGCCGGAACCCACGGCGCCCCGCGACTCGGGTAGCCGCACGGCGGTGCCGCTGACCATGTAGTCGATGGCCCCTTCCGCCCAGTCGTGGGCGTCGCTTTTGACGCTCACCCCGACCACCGCGTCGGCCCCCGCCTGGCGGGCCTCCTCGGTCAGGCGGTTGAGCGCTCGCCGCCGAGTCTCCTCCCAGGCCTGCGAGACGACATCCAGCTCGCACATCACCTGGCCCCCCCAGGAGGATTCCGGCGGCAGGTACTGGTAGCCAACCTGGTGCACCGACGCGCCGAGCACCTGACCCACCGGGCGCAAGCCAAGCTTCGAAGAGAGCGCGAACTCTCCCACCGACAACGTGCTCGAAAATGGCAGGGCGCCGGCGCCCGTGGCCTGCAACCTGCGCTCTGCCGCCAGCGGAATGCCGCCCTGTTCGATGCGCTCCAGCGAGCGCTCCTGCTCCCGCTCTTCGGCGGGCGACTCCGGCGGCTGCTGGCCTTCGGGATCGGCTGTGTGCGCGTCCATGCTCATCCCAGGAGGCGCTCGAGCGCTGTGCGGGCCTCGCCGCTGCGCTCCGCCTCCGTGCGCATGTCGCTCGTCAGGGCGCTCACCCAGGCGCCGGGATCGAGCTGCTCGCGCTTGATCGAGATGCCGCCCACCTGGCGCTCGCGGAACCCCTCCACGCGGTTGCCCGCGACGGTCAACTGGTAGCAGTTGCCCGCGAGCTCCACCCTGATCTGGCGAACCCGCTTCTCCCCGCGGCCGAGCAGGCCCCCGCCGTGGCGCTCGACGCGGGTCTGCCCCGGCAGCGACTCCTCGAGCTTACTCGCCAACACCTCCACGGAGATCCGCAGATCGGTGCCGTCTGCGCGCAGGCCCGCCGCCGAGAGGTCGAAGTCCTGATCGGTGGGCATCGCGCAAAGGGTACTCCCGCTAGGCTCCCCTCGCGCAACGGAAAAAAACTTCGGAGCGGAGGTTCGGGATGGCGCAGCAGATCGAGAAAGTGGGCGTGCTCGGCGTGGGGCTGATGGGCCACGGCATCGCGCAGGTCGCCGCGCAGGCCGGCTACGAGGTGGTGTTGCGCGAGGTCGACGACGCGACGCTCGCGAAGGGCATTGGCAAGATCGAGAAGCAGCTGGCGCGGGTGGTGGAGAAGGGCAAGAGCTCCCAGGAGGACGCCGACGCTGTGCGGGGGCGCATCAAGGGAACCGTCGACTACCGCGATCTCGCCGACTGCGACCTGGTGATCGAGGCGATCACCGAGAGCCTCGAGCTGAAGCTCGAGATGTGGCGGGAGGTCGACGGGATCGTCAAGCCGCAGGCCATATTCGCGACCAACACCTCCTCGCTACCCGTGATCGAGCAGGCCGCGTGCACCTCCCGGCCCGCCCAGTTCCTCGGCCTTCACTATTTCAACCCCGCGCAGGTGATGAGCCTAGTCGAGGTGGTCCGCTGCGTGACCACCTCGCAGCAGACGCTCGACACGGCGCTCGAGTTCATCGGCGCCGAGGGCAAGCTGGCGATCCCCACACGCGACAAAGCAGGGTTCATCGTCAACCGCCTGCTGGTTCCCTACCTGCTCGACGCGATGCGCGCCTTCGAAGAGCAGGTGGGCTCGGTGTTGGAGATCGACGCGGCGATGGAGGCCGGCGCCGGCCACCCGATGGGCCCGCTGCTGCTGTCGGACTTCGTGGGGCTGGACACGCTGGGGGCGATCTGCGACGTGCTCTTCGAGGAGTTCCGCGAACGGCGCTTCGCCTGCCCGCCGATCCTGCGCAAGATGCTCGCCGCCGGCTGGCTGGGGCGCAAGTCGGGGATGGGCTTCTACGACTATTCCGGGGACGAGCCCGTGCCCAACCCGGCGCTGTAGGACGCCTGCCCCGCGGGGGGCTAACCTTCACATATGGCCGACGTCTCGAGCCTCCGTGTGGCGGATGCAGATCGCGAGCAGGTGGTGGATGAGCTGCGCGAGCACGCGGTCGCGGGCAGGCTCACCTCGGAGGAGCTCGAGGATCGCATTGGCGATGCCTACAAAGCGTCCACGCGGGCGGACCTCGATGCGCTGCGGGCGGACCTACCGGTGAGCTCGACCTCGGTGAAGCTGGCGCTATACAAGCGCAAGGGGCAGCTGCGCCGCCGCCTGCTCCAGGAGGCTGGGGGTTCGGTGGGGGTGTCGCTGCTGGCCGTGGGCATCTGGCTCCTCACGGGCACCCACCAGCACGCCGACTTCTGGCCGGCATGGGTGATCGGCGTGACGTTGCTGCCGGTGGTGCGCGACGCGTGGCGACTGTTCGGGCCGGCCTCGGACCTCGAGTTGGTCGAAGCGCGCCAGCAGGCGCGACACGAACGCAACCTCGCGCGCGGGCGCCGCCGCCACCGGTATCGGGGACTGCCGCGTCCGTGAGTGCTCTGAGCGGCGCCACCGAGCGCGCCCTGCAGGGCGGCCCGGAGCGCCACCGGGAGAAGGCAAGGGAGCAGGGGAAGCTGCCCGTGCGCGAGCGCGTGGCGCGGCTGCTGGACCCAGGCTCGTTCGCGGAGGAGGCGCTGCTGGCGAACTGGCAGGAGGATGGCCTCGGCGCAGATGGGGTGGTGACCGGCCTCGGACGGATCGGGGGTCGCGCGGTGGCGCTGATGGCGAACGACCCCACCGTGAAGGCGGGCTCGTGGGGCCCGAAGACGGTGGAGAAGATCCTCCGTGTCCAGGAGCGCGCCCTCGAGCTGCGGGTGCCGATGGTGTACCTGGTGGACTCCGCCGGGGCGCGAATCACCGATCAGGTGCAGATGTTCCCCGGCCGCCGGGGGGCGGGCAGGATCTTCCACAACCAGGTCAAGCTTTCGGGCCTGGTGCCCCAGGTGTGCGTGCTGTTCGGCCCCTCCGCCGCGGGGGGCGCGTACATCCCGGCCTTCTGCGACATCGTGATCATGCGCGAGGGCAACGCCTCCATGTACCTCGGCTCCCCCCGGATGGCGCAGATGGTGATCGGCGAGGACGTCAGCTTGGAGGAGATGGGCGGGGCGCGCATGCACACCGGCGTGAGCGGCTGCGGGCACATGCTCGTGAAGTCCGACGAGGATGGCATCGACGCAGCCAAGCGCTATCTCTCCTACCTGCCGGGCAGCTGCGAGGAGGAGCCCCCCGCCGCACTCGTTCTTACCGACTCGGCCCCCCTTCCCACCGGCGCACCCACCAAACCGCACAACGTGCCCGCAGCGGCTGCACCAAGCATTTCCCCCGAGCCTTCCAACGGCCTCGCCGCGGGGTCTCCGGCGTCCCCCTTCGCCCCGGCCTCCCAGACTCCGATCGGAGAGCTGATCCCGCAGGACGAGAACAAGCCGTTCGACATGAGGCTGCTGCTGGACGCGCTCCTGGATGCGGACTCGTTCATGGAGATCCACGCCCGCTGGGCCAAGGAGCTGATCGTGGGCTTCGCGCGCCTGGAGGGCCGCCCCGTGGGGATCGTGGCCAACCAGCCCAAGGTGAAGGGGGGGGTGCTGTTCGTGGACTCCGCCGACAAGGCGGCGCGGTTCATCTGGACGTGCAACGCGTTCAACGTGCCCCTGCTGTTCCTGGCGGACGTGCCGGGCTTCATGATCGGCACCCAGGTGGAGCGCCAGGGGATCATTCGCCATGGGGCGAAGATGATCAGCGCGGTCTCCGAAGCGACCGTGCCGAAGATCTCCGTGATCGTGCGCAAGGCCTACGGCGCGGGCCTCTACGCGATGGCGGGCCCCGCGTTCGACCCCGACTGCTGCCTGGCGCTGCCGGGGGCCTCGATCGCGGTGATGGGCCCCCAGGCGGCGATCAACGCGGTGTACTACAACCAGCTCCAGGCGATCGCCGACGACGCCGAGCGCGCCGTCGAGACCGAGCGCCTGCGCGCGGAGTACGGCGCCGACATCGACATCCTGCACCTCGCCTCGGAGCTGGTCGTCGACGCTGTGATCCAGCCGGATGATCTACGGGTGCAGCTGATCCAGCGCTTCGCCCTGGCGGCCGGTCGTCGCCGCGAGTGGCCGCGCCGGAACAACCCGATCACCCCGGTCTGAGCTCTGCCCCGAGCCTGCCGCTCCAGGCTCTCCCGTCTCTCGCGGCCCCGCTCATTTTTCCCTCTACGCGGGCGCTGGCGGTTCGAACGAAGGCGGAGCGGCGGTGCCCGCGGCGCGGGTCTGATCGTCCTGGAAAGGCGGGTAGGTCTCGGCGAGCAGGTAGAGGTAGGCGTCGCTGCGGGCGGTGTAGGAGTTGGCCAGGACCATCAGGTCGAATAGCCCCCGGGGCATCCGGCCGGTGACCAGGATCACGAACCACGCGGCGACGGCGCCGATCTCCAGCAGCAGCCCCATTACGTAGCGCACGATCACGATGGGGATGGCGAGGACGATGCGAAAGAGCGTCTTCAGGCGGCTGTACTGCTCCAGGGGACCCGTGAACTCGAGACGCACGGGGTAGGCCGGATCGTCAGAGCCCCCAAACGCGGGGTAGGGATCGCACAGCAGCGCGGCGTACGCGGTGACCCGCGTGAGAAAGCGGGTATATCCGGCGACGAAGTCGTAGAGACCGCGCGGGTAGCGGGCGGTGAAAACGATCGCAAACCATGCGATCACGATCGCGATGGCGGCCACGATTGCGTAGACGTACAACCAGATAGCGACAGGGATGGCGAGAATCAGGCGGAAGAAGGCCGTGAGGCGGCTGCGCCGCTCCACGTAGTCGGCTTCGAAGGTGACGGGATAAGACATGGGATGCTCCCCCTTTCGTGAGTGCCACGTGCTGCTCTAGACCCTGGGTGTTCCTGCAAAGCGCAGTTTGAGCGCTTTGCAACGATCTTATAGGGCCCACCGGCGCGATCGTGGGCGGCAACCCGGCATGTAATAGATTGCGCCCATGGACGCCGCCGACCTCGCCTTCGCCGGCATCGCGCGCCAGGCGGAGCTGATCGCCTCGGGGGAGCTCTCGGCGCGCGACCTGCTGGAGGTCTACCTGGAGCGCATTCAGCGCCTGGATCCGCAGCTGAACGCCTTCCGGGTGGTGCTCGGAGAGCGGGCGCGGATGGAGGCCGACCAGGCGGACGCCCGCCGGAAAGCCGGTAGCCCGCCCGCCCGCCGGCCGCTGCTGGGGGTGCCGTTCGCGGTCAAGGACGACATCGACGTGGCGGGCGAGGTGACGGGCGTGGGCACCAACGCCTACGGCGAGCCGGCCCGCGAGGACGCCGAGGTGGTGCGCCGCCTGCGGGCCGCGGGGGCGGTGATCGTCGGCAAGACGAACGTGCCGGAGCTGTGCGCGTTCCCGTGGACGGAGTCCTCGACGCGGGGGGTGACGCGCAACCCATGGAACATCGGGCACACCCCTGGAGGCTCGAGCGGTGGAACCGCGGCGGCGGTGGCGGCGGGCCTGGTGGGCGCGGCGCTGGGCTCGGACGGGGGCGGGTCGATCCGCTTCCCCGCGGCGTACTGTGGCCTGTTCGGCCTGAAGACCCAGCGCGGGCGGGTGCCGATGGCCCCCCACGTGGATGCGTGGCACGGGCTCTCCGTCAACGGCGTGCTGACCCGCTCGGTGGGGGACACGGCGCTGTTCCACGACGCGATCGCCGAGGGGCCCGCCGACCCCGGCGCTCCCATACCGCCGCCCGTCTCCTTCCTGGAGGCGGCCACATCGGGCGCGGACAGGGCGCCGCTGCGGATCGCGCTGTCCACGAACCTGCCGCCCTCGCCCCTGACGCGCCTGCACCCGGAGAACGGGGCGGCGGTGCAGGAGACCGCGCAGCTGCTGCGCTCGCTGGGCCACGAGGTGCGGGAGGTCGAGGTCGACCACGGCCCGCTGGCCCCACCTCCCGAGTTCACGGTGCGCTATCTGCGCGGCCTGCACGACGAGGCGGTCGCCCTGGCACACCCCGAGCGCCTGGAACGGAGGATGCGCAACGTCACGTTAGTAGGCGGGTTGCTGCCGGCCTCGCTGGTGGGTTGGATGCGAGCGCGCGAGGCCGCGTACGAGGCCCGGCTCAACAGCGTGCTGGCCGATCACGACGTGCTGCTGAGCCCGGTCACCCCGGCGCCGGCGCCGCGCATCGGGGCGTGCGAGGGGCGGGGCTGGCTGTGGACCACGGCGGTGGCGGCGGCGACCGTGCCCTACGCGGCCCCGTGGAACGTCACGGGCCAGCCGGCGTGCTCGGTGCCGGCGGGGTTTGCCGCGGACGGCCTGCCCCGCGCGGTGCAGCTCGTCGGACGGGCCAACGACGAGGCGACGCTGCTCTCGCTGGCGGCCCAGATCGAGGCCGAGCGCCCGTGGGCGGAGCGGCGGCCAGAGCAGTTTTCGTGAGCGGCTCGGGCGCGAGGGGCCCGGTGGAGAACGACCCCCACGCGGGGGAGGCCGCATGGGAGGGGCCGGGCGATGGGCAAGGGCGACCGGGGGACATTCCCGGCGCGGGGGAGGGCGCTGCCGTCGAGGATCTACGCGGGCTGGCCGCAAGCAAGGCGGGCCTGGCGGGCCTGCTGCTGCGCGAGCGCTTCCACCACGTCGCGATCGAGGACATCGAGAGCAAGAGCACACCCACGGATCTCGTGAGCGAGGCGGACCGCTCCTCCCAGCGGTTCATCCGCGAAAGCCTTGCGATCCGCCGCCCCCGGGACGGGTTCCTGGGGGAGGAGGGGGGCGATGACGATCCGGGCGAAAGTGGCCTGCGCTGGGTGGTGGACCCACTGGACGGCACGGTCAACTTCCTGTTCGGGATACCCCACTGGTGTGTGAGCATCGCCGTCGAGGACGATCGCGGAACGTTGGCGGGGGCGATCTACGACCCGATCCGCGATGAGCTCTTCACCGCAGCGCGGGGTGCCGCTGCGACCCTGAGGTCCCCCATCGAGGACTCGATGCACGGGCCACCGCCCCCCGCGAACAGGCCGCACGAGTACGAGGAGATCACGCTACGTGGCCCCGAGCCGCGGGACCTCTCCACGGCGATGCTCGCCACGGGCCTGGCGTACGACGCGCGCGTGCGCGCCGCCCAGGCGCGGGTGCTGGCCCGGGTGATCCCGCAGGTGCGAGATATCCGCCGCTTCGGCAGCGCGGCGCTCGACCTCGCGTGGACGGCGGCGGGCCGCTACGACGCCTACTTCGAGCGCACCGTGAAGCCATGGGACATCGCGGCGGGCGTCCTGATCTGCGAAGCGGTGGGCCTGCGGGTGCTGGAGCTGCCGGAGCACGAGGACCTGCCGTGGGGGATCCTGGTCGCGCCACCGGAGCTGTGCGAGCCGCTGCTGGAGCTGGTGGGCGGCCCAGGGTAATAGGGGCTCTGCCAACATCTATGGCGCAGATGGCTGAGGCGACGCTCCCCACGACGGAGAGTCGGGATCCGCTCGACTCCCAGCTCACGCCGGGCTCGCTCCCCGGCGGAGACCAGCTGCCCCGCACGGGCCTGCCTCCCAGCCCGCGCCTGCCGCGGCTGGCGCAGACGGCCCTGTGGGCGGTGGCCCCGGGGGCGCTCTCCAGGTATTGCCGGCGTCGCTTCGGGGAGACGTTCACGCTGCGGCCGCTGGGGATTGGGGACGTGGTGGTGCTCACGCAGCCGGAGACGATCAGGGAAGTGTTCACGGGTGACCGCGAGGTCTTCCGGGCGGGGGAGGCGAACGCGGTGCTGGGCCCGATGGTGGGGGAGCACTCGCTGCTGCTGCTCGACGGGGAGCGCCACCTGCGCCACCGGCGGCTGCTGAGCGCCCCGTTCCACGGCGATGCTGTGCGCGCCTACGGCGAGCGGATCGCGGAGATCGCCGCGGCGGAGGTCGACCGCTGGCCGGTGGGAGTGGAGTTCCCGATTCGCCCGCGCATGCAGGCGATCACGCTGGAGGTGATCCTGCGCACCGTGGTCGGCGTCCGCGACGAGCGGCGCCTGGAGCGCCTGCGGGTGCTGTTGCGGAAGCTGACGCAGGTGGGGATCGTGGAGATGTGGGCCGTATGGGCCTACCCCGGCCTGATGTCGCGTCCGCTGCCGCGGCGCCTCTCCACGCTGCGGCTCCTGCCGGCGGTGGACCGGCTGCTGTACGAGGAGATCGCCGCTCACCGCGCGGATCCCGAGGGGCGCGAGGACGTGCTCGCGTTGCTGCTGGCGGCGCGCGACGAGCAGGGGGAGGGCCTGAGCGACAGGGAGCTGCGCGACCATTTGATCACGCTGCTGGTGGCGGGCCACGAGACGACGACGACCGCGCTGGCGTGGTGCTTCGAGCGGCTGCTGCGCCACCCGGCGGCGCTCGCTCGCCTGGAGGGGGAGCTCGCGGAGGGCGAGCAGGAGACCTACCTGGAGGCGGTGCTCAACGAGACGCTGCGGGTGCGCCCGGTGATCGATGCGGTGTGGCGCAAGCTATCTGCTCCCGCGGAGGTCGCGGGCTATGCGCTGCCCGCGGGGGCGACGGTGATGCCTTCGATCGTGATGGTGCAGGGCTCGGAGGCGTTCGCCGATGCGGAGTCCTTCCGTCCGGAGCGCTTCCTGGAGGGAAGCCCGCCGCAGTACACGTTCATCCCCTTCGGGGGCGGCCCCCGGCGCTGCATCGGGGCGAGCTTCGCGATGATGGAGATGCGGGCGATCGTGCGCACAGTGCTCGAGCGGGTGGAGCTGCGCGCCCCGAGCGCCAAGGACGAGCGGGTCAAGGCGCACCACATCACATTCGTCCCCGCCCGCGGGGGACGGGTGATCGTCACGGGCAGACGCCCCACCAGATCAGACCGGAAAGGATCATCGCGATGGACTTTGAGAGCATCCGCTACGAGGTCGCTGACCACGTCCTGACGATCACGCTGAATCGGCCGGAGCGGCTGAACGCGTTCACCCCGACGATGGGGCGGGAGCTGATCGAGGCGTTCGACCGCGCGGACGAGGACGACGAGGTCCGCGCGATCATCGTGACGGGCGCGGGGCGGGGCTTCTGCGCGGGTGCGGACCTGGCGGCGGACGGGAGCACGTTCGACTGGCGCGACAGGGTGACCGAGGAGCAGGAGATCCCGCGCGACGGTGGGGGCCAGGTGGCGCTGCGGATCTTCGCGTGCAGCAAGCCGGTGATCGCGGCGATCAACGGCCCGGCGGTGGGGGTGGGCGTCACGATGACGCTGCCGATGGACATCCGGCTCGCGGCGGAGGGGGCGCGCATCGGCTTCGTGTTCGTGCGTCGAGGAATCGTGCCGGAGGCGTGCTCGAGTTGGTTCCTACCGCGGATCGTGGGTATCAGCCAGGCGCTGGAGTGGGTGGCGACAGGGCGGGTGTTCACCGCGGGGGAGGCGCTGGCGGGGGGCCTGGTGCGCAGCGTGCACCCAGAGGGCGAGCTCCTCGACGCGGCCCGCGCATTGGCGGGCGAGATCGCGCAGAACACGGCGCCGGTCTCGGTGGCGCTGGCGCGCCGGCTGATGTGGAGCAACCTCGGGGCGGAGCACCCGATGGAGGCCCACAGGGCGGACTCGCGCGCGATGTTCGCGCGGGGCCAGTCGGCGGACGCGCGCGAGGGGGTGACGTCGTTCTTGGAGAAGCGCGAGCCAGCGTTCGCCGACCGGGTGAGCGACGGCCTGCCGGAGCTGTTCCCGGGGCGCGTCGAGCCGCACTACTCATAGGGCACCGCCGTGACGGAGAGGGATTTCGCGGTGAGGGCCCCATTCGCGGGGGTGGTGGTCGCCGTCGCGCAGGGGCCGGGCGGGCCGGTGCGGGCGGGAGCGGTGGTGGTGGTGCTGGAGGCGATGAAGATGGAGCACGAGGTGCTGGCGGAGGCGGACGGGGTGGTGCGCGGAGTGGAGGTGGCGGTCGGAGAGGCGGTGCGGGAGGGCCAGTTGCTGATGGTGCTGGCCGCGGGCGCGCAGTCGGCTGAGGCCCACCCCGACACGGGAGGTGTGGGGGAGCCCAGCCCAGCCGCGGTGCGCGTCGACCTGGAGGCGGTGCGGGAGCGCCACGCGCTCGGCCTCGACGCGGGTCGCCCGGATGCGGTTGCCCGCCGGCGGGAGCTGGGCCGGCGCACGGCGCGGGAGAACGTGGCGGACCTGGTGGACGAGGGGACGTTCGTGGAGTACGGCCCGCTGATCTTCGCCGCGCAGGAGCGCCGCCGCTTGCGCGAGGAGCTGATCGCGCGCACGCCGGCGGACGGCCTGATCGGGGGAGTGGGGGAGGTGGAGGGGCGGCGGTGCGCGGTGCTGTCCTACGACTACACGGTGCTGGCGGGCACGCAGGGGATGCGGGGCCATCTCAAGAAGGACCGGCTGTTCGAGATCGCGGAGCGGGGGAGGCTGCCGGTGGTGCTGTTCGCGGAGGGTGGCGGGGGCCGCCCGGGGGACGTGGATGTGCCGATGGTGGCGGGCTTGGACTGCAGGGCGTTTCACCTGTTCGGGCGCCTGAGCGGCCTGGTGCCGCTGGTGGGAATCGCCTCGGGATATTGCTTCGCGGGCAACGCGGCGCTGCTGGGGTGCTGCGACGTGATGATCGCGACGGAGGATGCGAGCATCGGGATGGGAGGCCCGGCGATGATCGAGGGCGGCGGCCTGGGAGCGCACGAGCCGGGGGCGGTGGGCCCGATCGAGATGCAGCACGCCAACGGGGTGGTGGACCTGCGGGTCCCCGACGAGCCCGCGGCGGTGGCGGCGGCAAGGCGCTACCTCTCCTACTTCAACGGCCCCACGGAGGAGTTCGTGGCACCCGACCAGAGCACGTTGCGCGACATCGTCCCGGAACGGCGCAAGCGGGCGTATGCGGTGCGGCGGGTGCTGGAGGCGCTCTGCGACGAGGGCTCGGTGCTGGAGCTGCGCGGGGGCTTCGGGCCGGGGATGGTGACGGCACTCGCCAGGGTCGACGGCAGGCCGCTGGGGGTGGTGGCGAACGACTCGGCCCACCTGGGCGGGGCGATCGACGCGGACGGGGCGGACAAGGCGGCGCGCTTCATGCAGCTCTGCGACGCCTTCGAGCTGCCGGTGCTGTTCCTGTGCGACACGCCGGGGTTCATGGTCGGCCCCGAGGCCGAGCGCACCGCGACGGTGCGCCACTTCGCGCGTATGTTCGTGACGGGCGCGAACCTGACGGTGCCGACGGGCACGATCGTGCTGCGCAAGGGCTACGGCTTGGGCGCGCAGGCGATGGCGGGCGGAGGGTTCAAGGCGCCGCTGTTCACCGTGGGCTGGCCCACGTCGGAGTTCGGGGGCATGGGCCTGGAGGGTGCGGTGCGCCTGGGCATGCGCCGAGAGCTGGAGGCGATCGAGGATGCGGCGGAGCGGGAGCGGGTCTTCCAGGCGACGGTGGCGGCGGCCTACGAGCACGGCCGGGGGCTGAACATGGCGGCGTACGGCGAGATCGACGACGTGATCGACCCGGCTGACTCGCGCCGCTGGATCGCCACCCTGTTCGCCGAGACCACCGGCGGGTGGCGCCAACGGGCCGTCAAGAAGCGACCCAACATCGACACCTGGTGAGGAGCCCCACCGCGACCGCCACCGCTGTCGGTTGTCGAGGAGGCGGTGGCTGATTTGGGACCAGCGTCCAGTGTGGGTTCACCGTGCACGCGCGAGGATGTCGTTATTCCAATTCCCACCTGGAGGGCTGGAGAGCGACATGCACGGACACCCGGGACCCGTCGAGCGCAAGATCCGGCTGTGGATCGTGCAGCAGGAGCGCGCCCGGCGCAAGGAGCGCCAGTTGGGCCGGGCCGCCGCCCGCGGCGAAGCGCCCGTCGCACGGCCCCGGGGCGCCGTCAACATAGGAGAGCGCGGGCCGTGGCAGTAGCCGAGACGCGCCGCTAGAGCCGCGATCCCGGTAACGCACCAGGCCGCGATCGGGGTGAGTGTGACGGGGGTGAGTATGAACAACCCGATCGGGATGAAGACCGGCTTCCGGTCCAGCTCTGCGCCAATCCAAAGGTCAACGGGAAGTTCGTCCGAGGCTCACATGTGGCCTTATGGAACGTGTGCGTGGACAGTGAATAGCGTGAGGGCGGCGACCGACACACAACCGCAAGGCTGTACATGCGGTCGAACACGAAATAGAACTATGAGTCAGTCGATGGATCCTGGTTTCGCGACCCACACGCTTTCAATCCCGAGTACCCGGCAGAGAGGGTCGAAGTGATGATCGTAATGCAGTACTCCCGCGCCGCGCTCAGCGGCCGCGGCGGCGATCAGGTAGTCGGCGGCCGGGATCCGCCGCTCGCCGCGCAGCTCACGTGAGACGCCGATGGCTGCCGTGCCAGCGCTGCGTGTCACCACCGCCGCCGGCAGGGCGGCCAGAGTGCGATCGAGATCGGTGAATGCATCCTCGTCTCGGGCGGCTGCGAGCAGCTCTAGCGCGACAACCGGGCACGCGGCAAGCCGATTGGAGCGGGCGGTGGCCAGCCAGCGGGGCAGTACAGCCGGGTTCCGCTGGCGGTTCCAGGCTGAGGTGTCGAATACGAGCAGTCCGCCAGAGCCGTAGGGCTCAGCGGGAGGCATGCAGGTTCTCGGAGATGGCGAAGTCGTAGCGGTCGTCCTCGCCGGCGGCAATCCGCAGCAGGTGCTTTTGGGCATCGCGCTTGCCGGCTCGCTCTGCGCGGATCGCCTCCGCCCCGCGCAGCGCCAAGTCGCGCACGGCGCGCGACCGCGGCTCTGCGCCGCCGAACTCTGCTACGGCAGCGGCCAACTCAGAATCGAGCGTAACCTGGATGCGTGGCTTGGTCGGTGGCATTCACGTAGTGTACCATGTAGCTGGTACACCATTACTGGGGACGACATCCGAACTGATGCGGAGTATGCACGCCACGCAGGAGCCGCGCTTGCCGGAAAGGCATCGAACGCGATCTCGACGTGCTGGTCGTGCAGCCGGGGCGACGGATACCGTTATGCAATGGTCGAGCATCCCCCGGGCACACAGCCGCCGCGGCGCCGGCGTTGGCACTTCCACTGGGAGCTGCTTGTCTGCGGTCTGCGTGGCCACGAGCTTGCCGGCCCCGACGCGGCCGCGCTGCGCCCCGAGGACGCGATCCTCGCCCGTGAGGACTCGACCGGCACGCGCTGGTACCGCTGCCAGCGCTGCGACAGTTGGCTGGCGCTGCCCCGGCCTGAGCACCCCGGGCGTCCCTACCCACCGGAACGAAGCGAAATCGAGCTACCGCTGCGAGGCAAGCCCCTGCGCGACAAGATCATCCTGCGCTTGATCGCGCTCGATCGCGCGTTCCACTTCATCGTGCTTGGTGCGCTCGGCGTCCTCGTGCTCGTGTTCGCCGCCGACCGCCAGACGTTTCGCAACACTTTCTACAAGGTCATGGCCGACCTCCAGGGAGGCGTCGCGTCCAGCCGACTGCACGCCACCCACGGCCTTTGGTACGACCTCAACAATGCGTTCACGACATCCTCCTCGCGTCTGCACCTGCTCGGAGCGGTCCTGCTCGCATACGGGGCCGTTGAGGGAGTCGAGGCGGTGGGCCTGTGGTATCAGCGTCGCTGGGCGGAGTACCTGACCTTCATCGTCACGACGTCGTTGCTGCCGCTCGAGGTCTACGAGATCATCGACCACGCGACCCCATTCAAGGTTCTGGCCTTCATCATCAACGTGGTGGTGGTGGTCTACCTGTTGCTCGCCAAGCGGCTGTTCGGGCTACGCGGCGGGGTTGCCGCCAACGAGGCCGAAAGCGAACACGACCGCGGCTGGGCGGCGCTCGAACGCGCCACGCCTCCCAGTCTCGCTCATCCGGCGCTACGCTGAGCTGCCTTTTGCGCATCCTCAAAGACCACATTGAACGTGAGCGTGCTCATATCGGTAGAGAGTCTTTGGCCTGGTCGGTCGTCGGGGCTCAAGGGCTTCTGCATGCACTTGGTAGGACGGCTCTCAAACCCCTCCGGCCCGTTGGAGGCGGTGTTTGAGGCGCTGCCGGGCGAGCCTATCGGCCCTACTGGTCGCTCGGGGTCCGTGCCAGCCCCGGGCCGGCTCGGTGGCCGGTATCCGATTGGCGTCCCAGGCCCCGTACTGGCTGAGTACTTTGCACCAGGGTGTCGGGGCGCGTACGCGCGGATCACAAGATAGTCTCGGTATCTGATGACTGAGATCCTTGTCTCACGCCACACCGCGGAACAGCTTCTCGAGAGGCAGATCGAGAAGGCAGTGACACTCGCCCAGAACGGCATGCAAAGCCAGAGCGAGAACGACTACGATCGCTGGATTCAAGACTTCGAACGCTGGCGACGGATGGGTTCGGCAGTGGTCGCAAAGATCTACGGCAAGGGCTCGAACGAGCAGAAGGATTTCGAAAACACGGGGAGGATACTCGCGGTAGCTGTGGGTACGCCATTGAATGTCGAACAGATTCGGGCGGTCGAGCGGCTTGAGAGCCGCGGCAACGTTCTACGATCCTTGGTCGAGCAATTGGAGCTGGTCGATGAGCCGTCCGGCGTTGCTCTATCCGCACAGACGGCTCAAGAGCCCGCTACACCGACGCCCATGGGAATCTTCATCGTCCACGGTCAGAACGAGGCCATCCGTGAAGCCGTTGCTCGAACACTTGAGAAGGCCGGACGGGAGGTCGTGATCCTCCATGAGCAGGCAAACAAAGGACGCACCCTCATTGAGAAGTTCGAGCAGCACGCGGCGACAGCGGGGAACGCTGTCATTCTGCTTACTGCCGACGACGTAGGTGGGCCGCAAGGAAGGACCTTCGTCCCCGCGCCCGTCAGAACGTGGTCTTCGAGATGGGCTTCTTCTACGGCCGTCTCGGTCGTGAGCGCGTTGCCGTACTGTACGAGCCGACAGTGGAGAAGCCTTCGGACATCGATGGCATCGTCTACATCCCACTGGACCAGGCAGGCGCCTGGAAGACGGCTTTGCTCGCTGAGTTTCCTCCCGAATAGTGTTCACTACTCGGTTGCCGACCCTGCAGCGGATCGCCGCCGTGCTGGACGAGGAGTTGCTCGTCTGCTTTCAGCGCACCGTGGATGGGGAGGTCGAGCGGGAGTTCGCCGCCGTAGCCTGAGCCGAATCGGGGTCGCGAATGGGGCCAATGCAGCGTGGGGGACGACGTCGGAACTGAGGATGCCCGACGGGTCAGTGGTGTGGGCGATACCTGTAGCGGTCGTGTGGGGTGATGGCGCTGGTGCCGCCGGAGGTCGTCACCGTCACGTCAACCGTCCCGGCGGTCCCAGCCGGGGAGACCGCGGTGATCGAGGTGGCTGAGTTCACCCTGAAGCTGGTGGCGGGGGTCAGGCCGAAGTCGACCGCCGTGGCCCCTGTGAGATTGGTGCCCTCGATTCTCACCAATGTCCCGCCGGCGCTCGGACCGTGATGTGGGGTCACCCCGGTGACCGTCGGAGGCGGCGTGGTCGACGTGCTCACGGTAGCCAGGCTGAAGTACTGCCCGGCCGCGATCGCCGTGGCCCCGGTCAGGCCGCTCACCGCGACCGGCACGTCACTGCCGGTTTCGGAACCGTTGCCCAGCTGCCCACTGCCGCCAGCGCCCCAGGCCATGACCGTCCCGTTGCCCAACAGGGCAAGGCGGTGTTCGAAGCCGGCCGCGATCGCTATGGCCCCAGTCAGGCCGCTCACTGTGACCGGCACGTCGCTGCTTCCGCCTTCGGTGCCGTTGCCCAGACGCCCATTGGAGCCGAGGCCCCAATCCATGACCGTGCCGTTGCTCAGCAGCGCCATGCTTTCTCCGCCATTTGGCAAGGCCGCAACTCCGCTCAGCCCGCTGACGACGACCGGTACGTCGCTGCTGGTTTCGGTGCCGTCGCCCAGCTGCCCCTGCCCGCCGTAGCCCCAGTCCATGACCGTGCCATTTCTCAACAGGGCCGTGCCACTGCCGCCTAGCCCGGCCGCGATGGCCGTGACTTCGCTCAGCCCGCTTACCGGTGCAGGCGTCGGATTCGCGCTTTCGATGGTCGTGCCTTTGCCCAGGATCCCAAATTCGTTGAGCCCCCAGGCCATGACAGTGCCGTTACGCAGCAGGGCAAAGCTGGAGTTGTAGCTGGCCGCGACGGCGATGACTTCGCTCAGGCCGCTTACGGCGACCGGCACATCGCTGCTGGTGGTGGTGCTGTTGCCCAGCGGCCCGAGGGCGTTATAGCCCCAGGCCATGACAGTGCCGTTGCCCAGCAGGGCCAGGCTATGGTTGCCGCCCGCCGTGATGGCCGTGACTTCGCTCAGGCCGCTTACGGCGACCGGCACATCGCTGCTGGTGGTGGTGCTGTTGCCCAACTGCCCGAATCCGTTTTCGCCCCAGGCCATGACCGTGCCATTGCCCAGCAGGGCCAGGCTGAAGTCGGCGCCGCCCGAGACGGTCTTGGCCCCAGTCAGTCCGGCCACCGCCACCGGCACATCGCTCCGGATGGTGGTGCCGTTGCCCAGCTGCCCCTGCACATTTTCGCCCCAAGCGAAGACGTCGGACGGTGCGGCCGAGGTGGGCTGAGCCGTCGCTATGCTCGTAGCACCGAGCAATATCGCCAGGGCCGGCGCCATCCGTGCGGCTCGCAGCGAAACGGAACCCCTCAACCACCTCATCGCAATCCTCCTAGTCGTGTCTCATTACACGCCGGAGGCCGCAGATGGGTTACATCCCCGGGACCACCGACTGTCCGACCGGTAAGACTAACCTAACCAACGGGATCATGGCTTCTGGGTCCGCCACATCGGTGCGACCGGCGGGACTGCCAAGCTGGCGCGGTGGACGAGAGCCCGGTGATAGCGAGCGCTGTCTCACCTCAAGGCCGCAATGTCGAGCTGACCGAGGGGCGCTGGCGCTACATTCAACGGCATGTCGAGATGCGCGAGCGGCAGGACACGCTGCTCGAGGCGATCCGCCATCCCGACTTTCAAGAGCCCGACCCCCACGCGGGCGCGAACGCTACTGGCTACGTCGCCGTGCGCCTTTCCCTTTCCGCTGGCTGCGGGCGGTTGTAGAGTTTGCAGGAGACGCCGACCGCTTCGTCACCGCCTTTGGGCAGGACAACGACCCGGAAGGCCCGCCGCGATGACGATCACGATCGGAACCCTCACGTTCGACAACGTCGAGTACGACGCGATCGCAGACGTGCTCTATCTGAGCGTCGGGGAGCCTCGGATGCCGGCCGAGTCGTTCGGCACGCCGGAGGGCCACAACGTCCGCTATGACGAGAAGAGCGCGGTCGTTGGCATCACGATCGTGAACGCGAAATGGCTGCTTGAGCATGACGGCGAGCTCAGATTGACGATCCCCAGTCGCGTGTCGGCGGCAGATCTGGCACCGGCGCTCGTCGGCTGATCCTCGCCTCAGTTTTCGTCGCCTCGGAACTGGGCGACAGAACTCGCCCATGAGGCGCACCATGGCCTCCGGTTGTCGTCGGATGCGAGCGCCTCAAGGGGTGCCTAGCTCGCTCACGCAACGGACGAACCGCGGCGGGTCTTGTCGACGCTCTGCGCGTTGCTGGTTTCGGCAGGGCGAAGCGGGAGCACCCAGCGTCGGCTCCCGCTTTCGCTGATGGTGTTCAGAATTGGAGACCGGCGCTGGCGGGCATCATCGGTGCTCGCCGCGAGTTCACGGCCGCGATGATCTCCTCTGTGTCAATGCCCTGCAGGTGGATGGAGGTCGTGCCAAGGTTGACGTGGCCGAGCTGGCGCTGGATGATGTTCAGTGGCACTCCCTCTCGCGCGAGCTCGACCGCGTGGGCGTGGCTAGCTGGTGCGGCGCGAACCGGCGCCGGATCCCGGCGTGAGCAGCGAGGCTACGAAGCTCGCTTCGTACCGCAGCACTCGACCACGGCCTGCCGCGTGTCGGCCGTCGATCACACAGAACATCGGCCCTACCGGCAATTCGACGCGCGCGGTGAGCCAGGGCTGCAGTTGCTCCCATCCCCAGGCGTCCATGCCGATCGCGCGTCGGTGGCCGCCCTTGCCGTTGCTCGCGAGCAGAGACCCGCGCTGCGAGTCAAGGTCTCGTTCGCTCAGGGTGAGCGCCTCGTGGATGCGCAGCCCGCCGCGCCAGAGCACCACGATCAGCGCGCGCAGGCGAGCGCCGTTGCGGTCGATGCCGGCCTCGCGCATCACAGCGATGATCTCCTGCACTGTGGGCGGGTCTGCCGGATAGCGCAGCCCCTTGTTGCGCAGCGGTCGTCCAGCGTGGTAGCCCGGCTCGTCGCCGGAGAGCGACGACGTCCCGCGGAGTCAAGCAAAGTCAAGGCAGTCATGGAATCCTCCTCCCATCGCATGTGGATTGATCCCCCTGCTCTACCAATCGCGACGACCTGCACAGCCGCGTTCTTGGCGAACCACGGACCGGGCGGACGCCGAAGCGGCACGCCGGCGATTTAGCGAGATCTACGCGAGCGCGGCCGTGTCTGTCACGGTTCCGCGTAGCCTTCGCAGAACTGCGCCGCTTCGGTTGCCTTTGCTTGCAGGTTTTCGGTGTAGACGGTCGAGCCGTTCGCCGCGAGTACCGTCAGTTCAGAGGGCAGCTCGCTGAACACGCCGTAGACGAGCGGCCCCTTTGCGTGCACACGCGGTTCTACCGGGACCACGTTCAGCGGGACGGCGCCTTGGGGGGGTTCGCGCCACCACTGACTTTCCTGGTGGTACGAGGATTCCGAAGAGGATCGCGTAGGGGTGGGGGGTGCAGCCGATCGACAGCGACCAGGGGAACGCTTTGCTCGCGCCGAGCCCGAGCGCTGGTTCATTGAGTTCGGGGTCGACACCGGTGTCTACGCTGAGGAAAGGCTCGCCGTTGAGACTCCCGAAAGCGCTGATCGTAAAGGGTTCCCCTTCGGGGGTGCGCCCGCCGGCGAGTTCCGCGACCGTCAGGAGTCCTTCCAGTTCCTTACGTGGTTTGACACAGCGGTATCGCGGCAGCTTCACGGTGAGCACGACGCCTCCGCCGGCATTCAGCTCGACGAGGGACACGGCGTGGCTCGTGCTGCCACGGATCTCCTGGGCGTAGATGCCCGCAGGGTCACCATCTCGTCGCGGCACGCGGACCACGCGCGATTCGATCGTCCGTCCGTCGGCGAGCACCAGCCTGACCGAGCGCACCGAGGCCGGCACCGCGGTCTGGACCGTCTCGATGCCCACTTCGCAGAACAGCGCGGGGTGTCGGTAGCGGGGCGGGGAGAGGCAGATGGGGTTGTTGGGGCCGCCCACGCTCAGCACTTCGGGAGCGCCCGGCCGGGTGTATGCCACCGTCGCCCATCGATGACAGGAGCCCGGAGTGCCCAGCAGGCCGGGCCCGGAGCTCACTTCGAAGCGAGTACCGGCGGCGGTACGCCCGTGGCTCAGAGTGATCCGCTTGGGCGGTTCGGTCCCGACTTGCGGAAACCCGACGATTCGCTCCAACCTGAAAAACGTCCGCACGGCGGTACCGAATCTGGCAAGGAGTTTGTGTTCGACCGCGTTGGTCTTGCGGATCAGCGCTCGATCCGATGCGTTCTCGTAAGGTTTCAGCAGCGTGCCCAGGGAACGTTCCTCCCCCTGATCGGCGCGCCTGCGTGCTGCTCGGGAAGCCTCGAATTCCCGGCTGGCCGCCGACAGGGCGCGATAGCCGCTCTGGGCCCACGCCCTCGCGTCGACGCAGAACGGCGGAGCGGAGGCGGAGACGACTTCGAGTCTGGCCGTGGTCGCTGCCTGGAGCACCGAGGCGATCGCCGGGTTGCTCCAAGACTGCTAGCGTACTTCGGCGACGTACGCTTCCTCGGCCGGGTGATACGAGATGTCGCCGGCCCGGGCGACCGCCGCACCGAGCTCATCCTCGATCGTTTGCTTCTGCTGGGAGCGGCGGGCATTTTCGCCCCTGACACGGGGTGGAGGCGCCGGGAACGGCTTCGGGAACGGTTCCTGCTGCATCCCCGACACCACCCCGGGGCATTCTCCAGCGATCCGCGCCGCCGCTGCGCTTTCCGCGCTGCGCGCCGCCGCGGCTGCGTGCAACAGCGCCGTGCCGAGCTTGTACTGGGCGATCAGGTAGGCGTGTGTGGTCTGCGCGTCGGAGCTCGACGCGGCCGCGACCGGCACGCTGCCGCACAGCGCCGCGGAAGCGAGGACGAGCACGGCGCCGACCCGCCCCCTCCATCGCCCCAGCCACCGCTTCCGCCGTGGACGCAGCGGCAGGTTACGGCGCCGACTACCTTCGTTCGCATTCACAGACGGCGAGCATATAGCGCGCCGACGGACCCCCGTTTGAGACATCACAACAAGCTCACGGGCGCCGTCCCAGGCGCCCCTATGCTGGCTCTAGGAATGCTCTCCGTGCTGCTGACCAACGATGACGGTCTGCGGACGATGCGCCGGGCGCCGCCGGCGCTCCCCGACGTGCGCCACATGTGACAACGTTGTCGGCCTCATCGGAGACCGAATCTCGATCCCGAGGCGACAAACGCGCGTGGAGTCCCGTCGCTCCCGCTTGACCGCGTGAGCCGGCGTAGCACAGTCGAGCCCGATATGCCCCGTTGGACGAGCAGCGCTAAATCGCTCGGTGCGCTTGGAGCTCGCCGGCCAGGCTGGCGACGATCGCGATGAGTGCCCCCGCTCCGAGGAGACGACGGAACCAGTTGATCCCGCTCATCGCCTCCTCCCACGCCCACACAGCGAGTCCGAGCGTAAAGACCGCGCGACCGACCTCGTGTGCGGTGCCATCGGACTCGGCCGCAAGTCCCCACCCAGCGAAAGCGAGCAGCAGCGGCGGGTTCGGGAACTGCGCAATAGGGAAGCGTTGGGGCCAGCCCTCCTGGCCACGACGCCAAAGCTCGGCGACGGTCACCGCGCTCATGTTCGCAGGCCGAAGGTCGGCCGTGAAGGCTTGAGCTTTCGCATTCGAGCGAAGGGAGGTGCGCAGACAAGACCCGAGACGCTTCTCCTCTGGACGGTGGGTGTCGCGCAAAGGTTCGCGGCGGGTGGGGCTCGGGCCGTTCGTGACGGTGATCACCGGGCGTGGCTGCCGTGTCTTCGTGGGGGTTGGGCGGGCGTGTGCAGCTGACAGGCGGCTTGTCAGGTCGCTGCGTGGCTATTTGGTGCTTGTGGAGCTTGAGGAGGTTGTTGGTGGCGGTGATCATGATCCTGCGCCGCAATTTCTTCATCGAGAACATTCTCGCGAACAACGTGAAGCCGCGAAAGCTGTCCGACGCCGTCATGGGTGCCTATCGTGGACCGTTCCTGACCGTCTAGTCGCGCCGGCCAATGCACGCTTCGCCCGCGCGCTGGACGATGGACCCGAGAAGACCCGCGCCCTGCAGCTCGTCGCAGCTGCATGAGCACCAGGCAGGCCCGGCGGGCGCGGCTCGTCGGGCCTGTCGCACCCGACCGATGCGAGGTACCCGCGGACTTCCCTACTATGGATGGTCAAGGAGTCAGTCCGCGCGGCCGACTTCTACCAAGGAGCTTCCAATGGCTACCCGAACCGACATCCAAATCCACGAGCTGAACCCCGAGGAATGGGCTCAGCGAGTCGATGAACAGGCACGCAAGTACCTGGGCATAAGCGGCGAGGAGTTCGAGCAGCGCTTTCGTGCGGGTGAGATCGACATAGACGACAGCCCCGCCGTTACGCGCCTTGCGATGATGCTCCCGCCCAATGGCACCCGGAAGTAAGACACCCGGCGAAGCCGTCGAACACTACCGCGGCCGAACAGCGCGGCTGCTTGCGTGTGTGACGAGCGAGCACGTCGTCGTCAGCGCCTACCACGCCGCCGACCCGCCGCATCAGCTCGAACTTACGGACCTGGCGAAGCTGCGCGCTGCGCATCCGCTCCGTCTCAGCGTTGGCGAGCACTACGAAGCTCGAGAGGATGCGGACGGCTGACGCGTCGAGGTCGTCGGTTACAACTACGCGATCGAGCACGACGGCCGCGATCTCGTCGCCTACCACTGGCATCCGCAAGGCGAAAGCCCGATCACCTGGCCGCACATGCACGTAGGCACCGACATCCACGTCGGCGAGCGTTGGTTCGGCAAGGTCCACCTGCCCACAGGCGTTGTCGGCCTTGAGCGTGTAGTCGCGCTGGCGATTACCGAGTTGGGAGCCAAGCCCCTCCGCGACGATTGGGAACGCCTGATCGCCGAGGCCGCCGCCCGCTGACAGCGGTAGCTAGCCGCCCGGACGGGTGCCGCCCCTCCCGATGGTCGCACGCTTGCGCGTGCGGTTGGTCGGGATCGGCTCCCCGTCCGGTGGGAGCCCTGTCTGAAAAGGAAGACCACATGGCTAGTACGACCAACGCAACCCAAAACGGCAACGGCCACGGCGCTGTCAAGGTGCAGCTCAAGGACATCCCGCTCTCGCGGATCGTCGTCTCTGAGGGCTTCAACCCTCGCGGCGAAGTGATGGAGGACGACGAGCTGCAGGCGATGGCTGCCACGATGCGCGAGCGCGGTTGCCTGCAGCCGATCCGCGTGCGCGCCACCGAGACCGGCGATTTCGCTCTGATCGCCGGCGAGCGGCGCTACCGCGCTGCAACGCTCGCCGAGTTGGCCACGCTTCCCGCGGTGGTGCTGACGGCCGGCGCCGGCGACGCTCGACATCACCCCCGCCGGTGAGGTGCTGGTCGAGTTCGACGTGACCGGCCGCCAGCAGCGACTCTCCGGCGAGGACCTGGGCAAGCTGCGCCTCGGCTACGCCCAGCACATCCACCGCGCCCAGGGCGCCACCGTCACACGCACGCTCGTCGTGACCGGCGGCTGGCAGACCAGCAAGGAGCCCGCATACGTCGAGGCGTCCCGCGCCCGCCAAGGCACCGACTGGTACGTCTCCCGCCAAGACCTCGGCGTCGAAGGCCACGACACCGACCGCATCCAGAGGCTCGCGCAGAGCATGAGCCGAAGCCACGCGGGGACGCCATCGCTCGCGCACCCGGAGCTGCCCGACCCAAGCTACGGCCCCGGCCTTCACCTTCCGATCGCACCCAGCCGCACCAGCCCCATACCGGGGATAGTCCGCGAGGCGATCAGCCAGATCATCAATCCACCAGCACCCGAAAGGACACGATGAGCCAACGACGACAGATCGTTCTGCCCGACCCCGTAGACCAGCAGCTACGCGAGCTGGCCGCCGCCGCGGACACGCCGCCCTCCACAGTCGCCGCGCAGATGGTGCAGGCCGGCGTCGCCCAGGCAGCCAAGGACGGCACGGTTCGCCCGCTGCGCTCCACGCCGGCGCTCACCGGCGCCCGTGGCGGCGAGCGCGCGCCCTGGCTTGAGCCCTACGGCGGCGACAGCGAGTGGCGCCGGCAGATGTGGGGCGCGATCGTCGCGCTGCACGGCCGCTACCCCGAGCAGCTGCAACCGCTCAAGGACAAATGGTGGACGAGCGACGCGACCACCGAGACGCTGTGTGCGCTGGCGGTGTGGCGAGCCTAACTGGACGACGGCGGGCGGGACCCGCGCGAAGAGCTCGCCTTCCAGCACCAGCTCGCCGACTACTCCCAGCTGCTGCGCCAGCAGAGCGGCGGCGCTACGAAGGAGTGGAAGCCCGGCGCCACGCCGCCCGAGTGGGCCGGCGAGTAGGGGAGCGACCCAGCTCTCCCGGCCGGGCTCCTGCGGCTAGGGAACCAGCCTGAACGCCTCGATATGGCGTGGCCGCACGACGCTGAAATGCCGCTGGTCGAGCGTGGCGATCACGTCCACCTTGCGCCGCTCGGCCAGCGCGATCACCGAAGCGTCGACCATCCCCAGCGGCAGGTCGAGATACTGCTCCATCAGCTCATAGATACGAGACCAGTCCGAGTCGGCCACCGGCTCGACCACCAGCTCGCCGTCCGCAAGCGCACGACCAAACGCAAGCTCGGCGTGAGCGCCGATCCGGTCGGCGAGCAGATAGGAAACCTCCGTCACCACAAGCGCGGGGACGAGCAGGGGCCGCGGGCTGCTGGAGAGCAACGCGACGGCGCGCTCGTGGTGCTTGTCGCGCTTGGCCGCCGCCGCATACAGCGGGCCGGCGTCCACGATCAGCACTACCGGCGCCCGCCCCGACGACGAGCCACGCTCTTGCCGACCAGCTCATCGACCCGCTCAGAAGCATCCCGCGGGGAGCCATCCCCAACCGCGAAGAAGCTCAACCGCCCATCGGGCTGAGCCGGCAGCTGCTTCTCGATCGCCTCACGAGCGACCTCGGCGACCGACGTACCGCGCCGACGCGCCTCCAGCCGCAACCGCACATCGACCTCCTCGGGCAGCATGATCGTCGTGCGCTTCATACATACATCCTAACGCATCACGAGGACCGCACCCGCCCGCTTGCGTTACATCTTCGACGCACTCTGTATCAGCTTCGCGTCACCGGCTCACAAGCCGACGCGGGGTTTGTACGGTCGGTCCACAACTGAAAACTGATGGCGCCGGCGGCAGCGCAAACTGCCCCGACGCCGTGGCACAAGGAGCTGTAACTCCCCATGCACACACACCGTATCCCCAGAGGGGTTGAAGGAGCACGCGCTCCTTGACCGAGCCGTCCTCGAGCAGATGCTCGACCCCGACAGGCAGCGCCCCAGGTCCGAAGACGAGCTGGACCGCACCCTCAGCCTTCCCGGCGATGTCCGCGAAAGCCTGCGCCGTCTGCGCGCCTGCAAGCTGATCCACCGCTGGAACGACCTGTCCATCGCGGCGCACGCCGCCGTGCGCTTCAACGAGCTCACCCACGCGGCCGCCGATGAGAACCTCACCGAGGGCGATCGCAAGGAGCGCGGCGCCGACCGCGCCCTGCTGGACATCCTGCTCGCCCTCAGCGCTGACGGCAAAGGCCCCGCCACCGCCCAGCAGCTCTATGAGGCGTTCGGCGCGAAAAAGGAACTGGCCGCCGCGCCCGTGGAGCGAATACCGCGGTGTCGTAGTCTCTCGGGCGTCATGGACTGGCAGGCGTGGCATCGAGACTACACCGACCCGGATTCCGCCCTCGGGCGCCGGCTGGCGGTCGTCCAGGCGCAGATTCGCGCGATGATGGATCACGCGCCTTCCGGTCCTATTCGCGCGATCGGGGTCTGCGCGGGCCAGGGCCATGACTTGATCGGAGCGCTCGCCGGGCATCCTCGCCGCGAGGATGTCGCAGCTCGACTCGTGGAGCTTGACGAGCACAACGTCGCGGTTGCGCGGCAGGGCGCACAAACAGCGGGCCTTGATGGCATCGAGTCAGTCGTTGGTGATGCCTCCGTCACCGACGCATACCACGGTGCCGTGCCGGCCGACCTGATCCTGCTCTGTGGCGTGTTCGGCAACATCAGCAAGATCGACATCGCCAACACGATCGACCATCTCCCGCAGCTAAGCGCTCCGCAGGCCACGATCATCTGGACACGCCATCGTCATCCGCCCGACCTCACACCTTTCATCCGTGCGGCGTTCGACCACGCTGGCTTTGACGAGCTGGCGTTCGTCGATTCTCCTCCGTTTCGTGTCGGCGCCAACCGCCTGCGGGTCTCGCCGCAACCGTTCCAGGCCGGTGTACGGCTGTTCGAGTTCGTCGGCTATGACGTGCTCGCGCCTGACTTCCACGCGACCCGCCACTTCGTTGACACGGTGACGCCGTAGCCGATGCCTTCCACGCTCAGATCGCCCGTCGTGGCGAACGTCCTGGGACGGCTCCATGCCCAGGCCGACGACGAGGACTCGCTGGCCGCACAGCGCGTCCGCGCACGCGAGGCGGAAATCGGCCACCGGCTCGCGCAGGAGCAGCGATACGAACTCTACGGGGAGGCGCCGCTGTCGATCACCCCCGAAGTCGGGCAGCTCCTCCACCTGCTCGCGCTGAGCACGAAACCGCGACAGATCGTCGAGTTCGGTAGCTCACTCGGCGTCTCCACCATCTATCTCGCCGCCGCAATCCGCGACTGTGGCGGCGGAACACTCATCACAAGCGAGCGCCACACGCAGAAGGCCGAACTGGCACAGCAGAACCTCGCCGACGCCGGTCTCGCCGATCTCGTCGAGCTGCGCTCCGGCGATGCGCTGCATACGCTGGCGAACATCGCCGAGCCGATCGACCTCGTGTTCCTCGACGGCCGCAACGACCTCTACCTGCCGATCCTTCACCTCCTCGAGCCGCGTCTCTCGCCTTCTGGCCTAGTGGTCGCTGACCTCAGCGCCAACGATCCAGACCTGCTCCCGTACCTGGAGTACGTCCGCGAGCCGGCCCGTGGCTACTTCTCAATGACTGTCCGGCTCGATGATGGTGTCGAGCTTTCGACACGCGAAACGGACGGGCGGCCGTGACCGATCGCCGGCTACTGTTCTTCGGTGACTCTCTTGTCGCCGGCGTCGGCGATCCGAGCGGCAGAGGCTGGGTCGGCCAGATCGTGGCCGCATCCTTCGGGGGCGGGCTCCCCTTCACCGCGTACAACCTCGGCGTCAGACGAGAGACCTCAGAACAGGTCGCGGCGCGCTGGCGCAGCGAGGCGCTACCACGCCTGTTGCCGGAAGCCGATATGAGGATCGTGGTGTCGTTCGGCGCCAACGACACCACGATCGAACACGGCCGGCTGCGCGTAGCGCCCGAGCGCTCTTGCGCAGCGCTGGACGGCATCCTCGAGGGCGCTGGCGCGCTCGGCTTGACCCCGCTGGTGATCGGGCCAGCGCCAGTTGACAACGCTCAGCAGAACGAGCGCATCCACGCCCTCTCGGCTTCGTTCTCGGAGATTTGCTCCAACGCCGGTGTTAGCTTCATCGGCGTTGTCGAGCAACTGCTCGCCACTGAAATCTGGATGACGCAGGTGATGGCAGGCGATGGGGCTCACCCCTCCGCCGAGGGGTACGACGCGCTCGCCGACCTCATCCTGGCTGCAGGCTGGAAGGACTGGCTACGCGCCGAGCTGGCTACTGCCAGGTAATCATGCGCTGGCGCCAAGCGCTCGAAGCTGCTCGGCGTACCCTCGCGCGACCAGCCGCTCGTCGGTGATCCCCAGGCGTTCGCGCAGCGTCTGCACTAGCGCGTACTCCTCAGCCAGGTCAGAGCCAGGTGGTGCCACCGCCTCGATCTCGATGAAGCTCCCCAGCCGCTCAACGGTGTCGAGGTGGATACGGACCTGGCGCCAGAGGAACAGCCGCCGGATCTTGCAGACCACTACGGCTGTGCCGATCGCGGCCGTCAGCGCGGCGCGCAGCGCTTCGGCGTCGTCGACCTCGGCGATCCGGTAGCGACTCTCGCGCTGCTGCGTCTCACTGGCACGCTCGAACTGGATCAGATGCGGTCGGCCGGGTTGCTCCTCACGCAGCTTCAGCCCGCCACGCGGCACCGTGAAATACGTGTCGCGCTGTCGAATCTCTCCGTGGTCCTCCGCGCCAAGCGTGCGGCAGACCGCCAAAGAGCCAGAGGGGTCCGGGTCGCTTGCCTTGCACTCAACGTTTCGCCGCGGGGCGCTCACTTCCCGGATTCTGCCGCTCGTGTCGGGCGACGCCAGAGGCAAACGAGACCTACGTGAACCTCGCGGGTCATCTACGCACAGCGCGAACGAGCTGCAGCGGCTCGGCCGACCGACTCGACCGTGTGACAGCGACCTCCGCGAAGCCAGCGGCGTCGAGCATGGAGCGCATCGCCTCGTCGTCGTAGACGTGCATCCGCGATCCCCATACCCACACCCACCAGTTGCGAAGCGACGGCGTAGGTAGCGGGCCGGGCACCGTCCCGATCACCACGCGCCCGCCAGGCGAGACGACGCGGTGAAGCTCGGCGAGCACCAGCTCCGGCTGCTGCAAGAAAAAGAACGTGTTGGCTGACAGGGCTACGGTGAAGGCGTCATCAGGCCAGGGGAGCCGCGCTGCGTCGCCCAACTTCAGCTCTAGCGCACCGCGCTCGACCGCCTCCCGGTTACGCTCGCGGCAGAGCGCAAGGATGTCAGGACTGTGGTCCAGTCCTGCCGCACTCGCTGCATCGGCGGCAAGAACCCTCTCAAGCAGCCTGCCGCCTCCGCAGCCAACCTCCAGGCAGCGTGCTCCCTCCAGTGGGCCGGCAACGTCGAGCACCTCGTCGAACACGGTCTCGTGCCCCTTGGGTGCTCCCAGCGGGCCTCCGTAGGTCTTGCGAGCGATCCACCCGGACGGACGCCGCGCCGTCGCGTCGATAAGCCGATCCGCCAGAGGCATCGTCCAAGCAGGTTATTCGCTCCGCGCTGGGTCCGCTCACCCGGATACAGCACCGGGCTGATGGTGATTCGGACGCTTGCTACTCGGCGAGGCACCACCGGCGCAGCGCGAACGCGCCGAACTGGACGGAGGGGACATGGGCCTGCGCGTGCGCCCCGCCCGGCTCGCCGATCACACGGCCCGGAGCAGGTACTTGGCGAAGATGCCGCCTTCCGAGTAGTCGGCGTGTGCGATCTCAAAGCCGCTGCGCGCAATCATCGGCTCAAGGAGCCAGGTGAATGTGGAGTGCTCGTCGCGGACGTGCTCCTCAAGCTCTGAGCGGCTCCACTCCGCCTCAACAGTGTCGCCGCCGGTCGCGCACCACGCCTCGATGCGGGCCTCGGCCTCCGCCGGAGCGAAGTCGTAGACGACATCCCACAGCCGCAGCACGCCGCCCGCTCTGAGCATCCGGCGAAGCCGGATGAGCGCGAGCGACTTCCAGAAGTCAGACAGGTGATGCAGGGCATAGCGGGAGTAGATGAAGTCCGCCGGGCGCCCGACGTGCTCGTAGGTCAAGAAGCCGGCCCGGATGAGCTCCACGTTGCTCACGTCGAGCTCGGCGACCTTGGAGCGTAGCCGAGTCAACATTGGCTCGGAGACGTCCACCGCGATCACCCGCGCGCAAGCAGACGCGACCACCACGGTGAACTGCCCGGTGCCGGCGCCAAACTCCACCACCAGCGAATCGCGCGCTAGACCGAGACTTTGTAGGAGTGCGAGCTCGCTGGCGGCGCTCGCGTCCTCCTTGGCGTCGTAGCGCTCGACGTGCGCTGCGTCCAGGTTCTCCCGGCCGGCGTAGCTCGACTCATCGAGGAACCAGCCCGGTGCGCCGGCCGTCATGTGCGAGCTTCGATGGCCGTGAGCTGGGCGCGCACTTTTCCTGCGTAGGGGACGAGTGCGGGATCGTAAACTTCGTTTCGGTCGTGGTAGGCGAAGTAGCGCGGCGCAAGACGTGAGCTGCCATGCCGAGCTGTCTTCTGCCCGAACTCCTGCCGCGAGCGGACGGCGTAGTGGTTGAGCCGCAGACGCCCGACCGGAACCTGCTTGACCGAGGACTGGCGGATCGCATACGGGTCCGTCTCGATCAGCGGCAGCCGCGAGATGCCGCGCCGCATCCGCTGCGTCCACCGGTCGACGCTCATCACTGATACCGACTCGTGGTCCTCTGTAACCGCGAGCGCTCCGTCGGCGTACTCGAAGAAGTGCGGCCCGATCGGCCGCACCGCGCGCGTCGGGTCCACGATGCTCTTGATGCGCCGGTTGCGAACCCATTGCATCCTCGCGCGCTTCAAGAAACTCTCGATCACCAGGCCGTCCGGCTTGGCGGTGTGTCCCGACGAGCCGTAGACCTGCCAGTTGACGACAACACCGGGATGCTCCTCATACTCCCGGAGCACGTCGGGCAGCGGCGTCGGCCCTGGCGAGAATAGGAACTCATCAAGGTCGATAAACGCAAGCCAGCGAGTGCGGCCGCGGGCTCGCTCCAGAGCATCAGCGTAGGCCAAGCCCTGACCACCGTCCCCCAGCGGGATCGAACAATCTGAGATCGACACGTCGCGCGCGCGAACCCACGGCTCAAGAACTTCCTTACCGCCATCGACGCTGAGGTTGTCGTATAGGAAGAACCGCTCGACGCCTACGAGCCGATGGAACTCGATCCACTCAGGCAGATACGGCGCCTCGTCCTTGAAGATGGCGCAGATCGAAAGGTAGGCCAGCTTCATCCGTGGACACGATACTTGGCGCGAACCGCTCAACATTGACAGCAGGACGGGCGCATAGGCCCTGCCAGCGGCGTGTGGGCTGCGTAACTGCCCAGGTGGTCTACGCGCGACGGCCACCGAAGACTGCGAACCCACGCTGCGGGCCGACCTGCGCATCGGCGATGCCGGCGTCCGTCAACCAGCGAACCAGGTCTTCGCGCGCCGGCGGCAGCGGATGGCCCTGGCGGGAGCCGATTCCGAACAGGGCTCGGGTACGCCGTTCTCGCCGGCGAGGAATGTCGTGCCGATCAGACGCCCTCCGGGCTTGAGACAACGCACATACGGCGCATAGATCGCCGCGCAGGCACGGGCGTCTCGGGCGGGGTCGGCGTGGCGGACCAGCATCCCGCGGATTCTCCAGCATCCCGCGGACTCTCTGTCAACGCCCGGAGGTTCGTCCTTGTGGTCCCCCCGGAAGATGGGGCGACGGATAGGCTTCGCGGGTCGATGGGCACAACCTTGGGGAGATGCGCAGTGGCAAACAAGGCGCGTCGGAAGTGACGGGGCGCTGGTCCGCGCGCGGGATGACCGGCGCGGTGGGGCTCGCCGTGGCGGTCCTGTTCGGGGCCGGCAATGCGCTGTGGGCGCTTGACCAGCCAGAAGCCGGCGCGTCCGCTCACCAGATCGTGTCCTTCTATACGAGCACTTCGAGCCGGATCATCGCTGGTGCCAGTATCAGTCTGCTCGCGGCGGCGCTGCTCGTGTTCTTTGCGAGTGGAGTCCGCGTGCTGCTGCGCGATCATGCACCTGATGACCTGCTTCCGTCCGCGGCATTCGGCGGTCTACTGCTCGTCGTTGCGACGGGGCTCGGCGCCGAGACGATCAACATGGCTGGCGCGCTTCGCGCCGAACACGGCCAGCTCACTCCCGAACTCAGCCGGGCGCTATTCGAGGTCTCCTATGTTCTCGGCTACAACGCCGCAGGAGTCGGAATTGCCGTGCTCCTTTGTGCAATCGTTGGAGTCGCGTGGTACTCGCCTTCACTGTTTCCCCGCTGGGCAGCGCCTCCGCTTCTGCTGCTCGCGGTCGCGTTCCTCACGCCTCTCTGTCGATTCCGAACGCCGAGCGCTCAACCGTGAGCGCATCGACGCCCGCCGATCCACCGTGAGTCCCGCGCAGCAGCCAAGCGACGCCTCATACGAGCAGATCGGCCTCGGGTACTCCCGTGCGCGTCGCACCGAGCCGCGGATCGCCGCGCGCATCTTCTCCGCGCTCGGCGACGCCCAAACCGTGCTGAACGTCGGTGCCGGCTCCGGCTCCTACGAGCCGTCCGACCGTGACGTGCTCGCAGTCGAGCCGTCCCGCGTGATGCGCTCCCAGCGCCCACCGGGAGCGGCACTTTGCATCGACGCTTGTGCGGAAGCGCTCCCGTTCCCCAACCAATCCTTCGATGCGGCGCTGGCCGTGCTCTCCGACCACCACTGGTCCGACCCGATCGCCGGGCTGCGCGAGATGCGCCGTGTCGCCCGGCGTGTGGTCGTCTTTCAATGGGACGACGCCGAGAGCAAGCGCTTCTGGCTGGTCCGCGACTATCTGCTCCCCGAGTACGGCACCCTCACGGCGGGCAGGCCCACCCTGCGCGAGCGTGCGGCGGCGATCGACGCGCGCATGGAGCCCGTCCCGATTCCCTTCGACGTGATCGACGGCTTCCTTCACGCCTACTGGCGCCGACCCGCAGCCTACCTGCAAGAGCCCGTTCGTCGCGGCTGCTCAGTGTGGACGCGAGTCGGCGAGCAGGCCGAGCGGCGAGCAGTCGCAGCCCTCGCCCGTGACCTTGACAGCGGCGCGTGGGCGACGCGCAACGCCGGGCTGCTCGACCTCGAGAGCATCGACCTCGGCGCGCGGCTACTGATCGCCGATGGCTGCTGAACTACGCATGGCTTCACGGCTTCCCGTGAGCCTGGGTGCGTGACGGCCATGTAGGGTTCGCGCCGCGATGGCGGTCGAGATCAAGCCCGTGGCGAGTCGGGGCGAGCTCAACGAGTTCATCAAGCTGCCGTGGCAGCTCTACCGTGGAGAGCCCAATTGGGTTCCGCCGCTGCTGATGGATGTCAGAAAGCGGCTCGATCGAAAGCGCAACCCGTTCTTCGAGCATGCCGAAGGTGAATACTTTCTGGCCTGGCGTGACGGGCGGCCGGTTGGCCGCGTGAGCGCGCACATCGACGGAACTTCAACGAGTTCCAGAAAAACGCATGGGGCCTTTGGGGGTGGTTTGAGTGCGAGGACGATCCCGAGGCCGCGCGTGCGCTACTCGACGCCGCCGCGGGATGGCTGAGGGAGCGTGGCCGGGATCGCATGGTCGGCCCGATGGACTTCACGACCAACGACGAAATCGGCCTGCTGATCGCAGGCCACGAGCGTCCGCCAGTGATCCTCTGCCAATGGCACCACCCGTACTACCAGCGCTTGCTTGAGCACGATCTTGGGATGGGCAAGGCGATGGACGTGTATATGTGGAGCCTGCACATCACCGGCCGCGAGAAGGTCCACCCCGCGATCTGGCAGGCTGTCGATCGGCTTGAGGCTGAGCACGGGATCGTGTGCAGGCCCTTCCGTAAGAAGGACCTGCACGCAGAGGTCGCGCGCTTCGTGAAGCTCTACAACACGGTGCTGGAACGCAACTGGGGATTCGTCCCGCTGACCGAGGAGGAGGTCTACCACTACGCCAAGGACCTCAAGCCGATTCTCGATGAGAACTGGGCGATGTTCGCCGAACGCAAGGACACGGGCGAGATCTCGGCGGCGCGCTGACACTGCTGGATTACAACCAGGTGCTTGCCAAGCTGAACGGGCGCCTGTTGCCGTTCGGCTGGGTGCGGGCGCTGCGTGAGCGTCGCCGGATCGACGCGGTTCGCGTGATCGTGCTCGGCGTGATGCCCGCCTACCGCCACACGGGCGTGGCGGCGCGGCTTGATCAGATGCACTTCGACGCGGCTGAACGCACGCCGCAGACGGGCGGTGAGATGGGTTGGACGCTCGAGGTCAACGAGTCGATGAACCGGGCGATGGAAGGCATGGGCGCCGAGATCAAGCGCCGCTACCGCATTACGAGCGCGCGCTGTAACTACGACCCCTATGCACGAGCTTGTGATCTTCGACTGCGACGGAGTGCTCGTTGACTCCGAGGTGATCTCCAACGAAGTGCTCGCCCGGATGCTCACGCGCGAGGGCTTGCGGACGACGCTCCACGAGGCCCGCCGCGACTACCAGGGGCTCTTGCTCGCCGACATTCGCGGTCGTGCCGAGGTGAAGCTCGGGCGGTCGCTACCGTCGGGCTGGCTTGCTGAATACGAGCACGAGCGCGCCGAGGCATTCCGGTATGGCCTGGAGCCAGTAGCGGGCGCCGCCGAGGCGGTACGGCGAATAAAGGCCGCTGGGCTGAAGGTCTGCGTCGCCTCCCAGGGTGGGTTGGAGAAGACGCGGCTCTCGCTCGCGCTCACCGGACTCGATCATCTTTTCCCCGATCACGTCCGGTTCTCCGCATACTCGGTCGCCAACGGCAAGACGGCGCCCGCCCTGTTCCT
>Ga0210408_10000832_pt1 | contig 34956 bp, 30 predicted proteins | sample IncBWH4MmetaG_FD_155471 | JGI IMG/M metagenome (GOLD analysis project Ga0210408, IMG submission 155471) | Forest soil microbial communities from Barre Woods Harvard Forest LTER site, Petersham, Massachusetts, United States - Inc-BW-H-4-M | ecosystem: Environmental > Terrestrial > Soil >... | reverse complement strand
CCGGTGATCGGCCGACTGCGCCCGGACTCCCGCTGCGCCAGCTCAGGGCCTCGTGGTACAGCAGGTCTCCCAGACTCGGCGGTACTCGTTCGCCGCCGTCTCCTCCCGTTCGGTGGCGGCCAGATAGACCGCCGCAGCGTCATCGCGCTCGCCCTGAACGGCCTCACTCCACCACCGAAACGCGAGCTCTGTCTCGCCAGCGGCGCCGCGCCACGCTTGCGCGCGGTTGCCCACTTCGACGACGAGCCGGGTGATGTGCTCTTTGGCGTCCGGGTCGCACGTGCGCTTCGCTGCCCGGCCCCGCTGTACGCGCGCGCCGTTGGGCCGCTCTCGGGTCTGCCAGCTCCGGCGCGGGCGCCAGCCGCCGATCCTGATCCTCATGTCCGCTCAGCTCCCGGCAGTGGTCGGACGATTGGGGTCAAGGCAGCGCCCCGGTGCGCTCGCAGCACGCGCACGATCACCGACGTGGACGGACTTGACGCCGGCGGGGAGGGGCGGAGCGGTGAACGTCTCATGCGCGATCGAGTTCCTTGGCTCTGGCTTTGTGCGAGACCGGGTTGCACCCGTGGATTGCATATGACGCGGTGTAGTAGCAAGGACGCCAGGGGGAGTTGATCCTTCCCGGAGGGGGCCAGTGAGGCGGAGCGACTCGCGGCGGGGGGGGTCTACTATGGTATGTAGTATGAGGCGTATGACGGTTGAGACAGGTAGCCAAACTAAGGAGAGCGCCGATGTACGGCCGTGAAGAGAAATCCCCTGACGGCCTTGTGCTGAAGCGGGCCCGCTCACGCGATCCGATGCCGCGCGATGATGGTGGCTGGCGCGTGTCGCCCGCTCCGGACGGGCGAGGCATGCCCGAGCGACCGCGCCCTCCGGCCCCGCTTCGCAGGCGTGGCTTTTTGATCTTGGTGGTGGCGCTGATCGCCCTCAACTGGATCGCGCTGCTCGCAGTACGGCCGGCTGGCCAGCCCCGCGTCCACGTCCCGTTCAACCCCTACTTCCTGACCTCGGTGCAGGGGAACCAGGTGCGTTCGATCTCCTCGCGCGGCGACACGATCGACGGGACATTCACGGCCAGGGTGCGCTATCCGGTGGGCAACGCCCAGGCGACCCCGACTTCGCTGTTCAGCACCGAGGTGCCCACCTTCTGGAACACCAACCAGCTCTCGGCGCTGCTGCAGGCGCACCACGTCCAGATCAACGCCCAGCCCACGACGCAGCCGGCCTCGGTGTTGGCGGAGCTGCTGCTGGGCTTCGGGCCGACGTTGCTGATCGTGGGGCTGTTCGTGCTCGTTGCCCGCCGCGCCGCACGCGGCGGTGGCGCTGGGGCGCTCGGAAGCTTCGGCCGCTCGCAGGCGCGGCGGGTGAATCCCGAACACATCCAGGTCACCTTCAAGGACGTAGCGGGCATCGACGAGGCGAAGTCCGAGCTGACCGAGATCGTCGACTTCCTCCGCGATCCCGAACGTTACGGCAGGCTGGGTGGGCGCATGCCGCACGGCGTTCTGCTGTCTGGCGCCCCCGGAACCGGAAAGACGCTTCTCGCACGGGCCGTAGCGGGCGAGGCCCACGCCGCCTTCTTCTCGATCTCGGCCTCCGAGTTCATCGAGGCGATCGTCGGCGTGGGAGCTGCGCGCGTGCGCGACCTGTTCGCCAAGGCCAAGGAGGCGAAGCCGGCGATCGTGTTCATCGACGAGCTCGATGCGATCGGTCGCTCGCGCAACGGCCATGGATCGTTGACGGGCGCCAACGACGAGCGGGAGCAGACACTCGACCAGATCCTGACCGAGATGGACGGCTTCGAGAGCGCCGAGGCAGTGGTGGTGCTCGGTGCGACAAACCGACCCGACGTGCTCGACGCCGCGCTGCTGCGCCCGGGGCGCTTCGATCGGCGGGTGGCGGTGCACGCGCCAGATCGCACCGGCCGGCGCCAGATCCTCGACGTTCACACGCGTTCGATTCCCCTGGCCGCCGGCGTCGAACTGGATGCGCTCGCCGCGAGCACGCCAGGGATGGTCGGTGCCGATCTGGCCAACCTCGCCAACGAGGCGGCGCTGCTCGCCGCGCGGCGCGACCACGACCGCGTCGAGATGACCGACTTCACCGACTCGCTTGAGAAGATCATGCTCGGTGCTCCGCGCGGCATCCTGCTTTCGTTCGCCGATCGCGAGCGCACCGCCTATCACGAGGCCGGCCACGCGCTGGTCGGCATGCTCACGCCCGGCGCCGATCCCGTCCGCAAGGTCTCGATCATCCCGCGCGGCATGGCCTTGGGCGTAACGCTCGCCACCCCCGACGGCGACCGCGTTTCCTACTCGCGCGAGGATCTACAGGCGAAGCTGCGCGTGGCGCTCGCCGGGCGCGTGGCAGAGGAGCTCGTGTACGGGACGATCAGCACGGGCGCCGAGTCAGACATCCAGCATCTGACCGCGATCGCACGCCAAATGGTCGGACGATGGGGCATGAGCGACGCGATCGGCCCGATCGCGGTGTTCGCCGCCGACGACGCCGATCGTGTGCTGCTCCCGGGCGCCAGCGACACGTCGGAGGCGACCCGGAACCTCGTAGACGACGAGGTCCGGCGCCTGGTCGACGCGGCACACGACGGGGTTGTGGAGGTGCTGAGCGCCCACCGTGAGCAGCTCGAGAACCTCACGAAGGCCCTGCTCGAATCCGAGACGCTCGACGCCATCGACGCATACGGTGCCGCCGGCTTGCCGTCGCGCAGCGCGATCCCCGTCTCGTGAGCACCGTGGTCGACCGTCCGGCTCGGTCCGCCTCGAAATCGACTACAGTGTGTCGTACATGATGATTCGCTCGCCCGTTCCGCCGCCGCTCCACGAGCTCGAGACGGAGGTCATGCAGGCGCTCTGGGAGCGCCGAGGGTCTTCGGTGCGCGAGATCATGGAGGCGCTCAACGTCCGCGCCGCCAGGCCGCGCGCCTACACGACGTACATGACGATCATGACCCGGCTCGCGGGCAAGGGTCTGCTCGAGCGCACGCGCGAGGGCCGCACCGACTTCTACCGCCCCGTGTACACGCAGGGCCAGTACACCGACCTGCGCGCCCATGCCGAGGTCGATTCGCTCGTCGATGAGTTCGGCGAGGTGGCTCTGGGTCATTTCGCCCGACAAATGGCTCAGCTGGACCCACGACGCCGCCGCGCGCTCCAGCGCCTTGTCCGCAAGAGGTGACATCCACCGGCGCCTCGAGCGCCGTCGCGTGTTCGGGCTGCAGCTCGCGCTCGGCGTAGCGGGGTTGCTCGCGGCGGCTGCGTCGCTGGCGACCGTGATCGCCTCGCTGCACCACGCGTCGCACCGGGCGCGAGAGGTCGAGATCTCCGGTCTGCATTTCACCTATCCCAGCCTCAACTTCGCGGCCGTCGTACTGGTGCTTCTCGCGGCCGTCGGTGTGGCTGCCCTCGCGGTCGCGCTGCGGGCGAGCTGGCGCCAGCGACGCGACTACAGGCGCTTCATGCGTCGCATGGGGATCGTGGGGTCGCTCGCGGGACATCCGACGGTGACGGTGATCGAGGATTCCATGCCGCTGGCCTTCTGCGCCGGGTTTCTGCGGCCGCAGGTGTACGTCTCGCGCCGGACGCTCGAGCTGCTCTCAGATGAGGAGCTCGAGGCCGTGCTGGCGCACGAGCACCACCACCTGCGTCTGCGGGATCCGCTGCGCTTCGCGTTCGCGCGTGTCGTCAGCCAGGCTCTCTTCTTCCTGCCGGTCCTGCGGCCGCTTGGCGAGCGCTACGCCCTCCTGGCCGAGCTCAGCGCCGACGACGCGGCCGTCCGGGCCAGCGCCGGCGAGACGGGCCCGTTGGCAGCGGCCATGCTCGCATTCGAGGGGAGCGGCCCGCCTGAGGCCGCGGGCATCTCGCCGGAGCGGGTCGACTCGCTGCTGGGGGAGCTGGGGCACCGGCGCCTGCCACTCTGGTGGGCGCCGGCTTCGCTGCTCGCGCTCTCGAGCCTCGCCGCGCTGATGTGGCGCTCGAGCGAAGTCGCCTCCGCGCATGCGAGCTTCAATCTTCCGCTGCTTTCTTCGCAGCCGTGCCTGGCCGTCATGACACTACTGCCGCTGCTCGCGTGCTTCCTGACGCTCCCGCGGCGCGACTGGGGCCGACGTGTCGCGCGGACGCTGCATGTAGCCACGGGGCATTGACAGGTTCGATCGCGGCCGCCTGCGCTTCGAGAAACCGCTTGATCACCGCCCGTGGCGGGTGCCGAACCGGCCGGGCTGCGGGCGAGGCGCCCAGGGGCGGAGCTGCGGCGCATCTGAAATGGCGCGGGGGCGCAGACGGCGCCGAGCTCTGGAACGACGGGCGGCCGCTGCATTCGAGCGCTCTGCCGGCGGTTCGGAACGCGCCGCTCGGTGGGCAACCATCAGGCGCCGCGGGGTGACCTCACCGTAGCGGTTGGCGGGGCGGCGGAGCAGCTCGTAGCCGGCATCACGCAGACGGCCGTTCCACTCTGCTGGGCGCGGGCGCCCCGAGAACACGACGACCAGCGAATCCGGCCGGCTGGTAGCCAGCACCTCGAGGACCTCCGAGAAGGCGAATAGCTGGCGGCGGATCTCGCTCACCGCCTCGCGGCCTCCCGCGATATGGATCTCATGGGTCTGCACGGCACGCTCCGTCGATCGGATTGAAGGGTGCCGCCGAGTCTACTACGTCGTGTAGTGGTAGGGGCCGGTAGACGGACGGTCGCCAGCCCGAGCGCGTCAAAAAATCCTTTCGGGCGCAAGGAAGGAACCGGCGGCTCCGGCGTCTGTGGATATACGACTCTGCGTAGGACGACGACAAGTCGTAGTGCGCGGCTCACAACCCAGACAAGAGAGGCATCCGATGACCCTACGTAGACTGTCCGTCCTGGCCGGGCTCCTGGCTTCCGCGGTGGCTGCGCCCTCCGCCTTCGCCCAGTCGCCCCCAGCCAACGCACCCGCGCCTACCTCCCCGGCGCCGGCGCCGAGCACCTCCGCCGTGCCGGCTCCCCCGCCGAACGCGGCGATCGAGTGGAACCGGACGCTGCTGGCGATCGTGCGGACGAAAATCCCGCAGCCGCTGCAGCCGCCGACGATTCACGCCACGCGTGCCTTCGCGATGCTCCATCTGGGCATCTACGACGCCGTCGTCGCCGTCGAGGGCGGCACGCCGTACCTGCCCGAGCACATCCTCAAGAGGTCGGCGTCTGCCACCGCAGCGGCCGACCAGGCTGCGCACGACGTGCTCGTCGCCCTGTACCCCTCCCAGCAGGCGGCACTTGACAGCGAGCTGAGCGCGGACCTAGCCGGGATACGCGCTGACGCGCGCCGCGCCCGCGGGGTCCAGGCCGGAAGTGCAGCGGCCCAGGCAATCCTCGCCAACCGTGCGCAGGACGGATCGGGCGTGACCCCTCCGCTCTACTCCGTGCCTCCCGGCCCTGGCGTGTTCGAGCCAACCCCGCCGGCCACTGCGGCGTTCACGCATTGGGCCAACGTGAAGCCGTTCGTGCTCGTGCGGGCCAGCCAGTTTCGCCCGCCGGCTCCTGCGCCGTTGACCAGCAGCGCCTACCTCCAGTCGCTGGCGCAGGTCCAGTCGCTCGGGCAGAACACAAGCGCCACGCGAACAGCCGACCAGACCACGATCGCCACCTTCTGGAGCGGTGGGATCTGGGATTACTGGAACGAGATCGCCCAGAGCGCTTCTCTGGCGCATCACGACTCGCTCGTCCAGGACGCCCAGCTGTTCGCGCAGCTCAACGTGTCCCTCGCGGACACCGTGATCGCGTTCTATGACGCCAAGTACACCTACGACGTGTGGCGCCCACAGAGCGCGATCCGCTCAGGGTTCCCCGGGTTTACGGCCACCCCGACCTGGACGCCGCTCGGCAAAACACCCGCCGAACCGTCCTACCCGGGCGCGCACGCGGCGATCAGCGCGGCCGGGGCGAGTGTCCTGAGCTCGTTCTTTCACGGTGACGCCCAGGCGCTCACCGTCACTTCCGAGGTCATGCCGGGAACAACGCGGCAGTTCAGCGGTTACGCCGCCGCGGCCAACGAGGCCAGCGCGAGTCGCGTCTTCGCCGGCGTCCACACGCAACTGGACGAGGACGCTGGTCAGCAGCTCGGCGCCTCGGTTGCGCGATTCGTCCTCCACAGCGGTTCGCTGGCGAGCAGGCGCGCGATAGGAGCGCGTCACATCCGCCACGCGGGCCACGGGTCCGGCGCCCACCGGCGCTGAGACGACGGCCGGGTGCCAGCGGCGCCTCTCCGGGTCGCCGCTGGCACCTGCCAGCCGCTCGCAAGCCTAGCCATATACTACAAGATGTAGTAGGATGATCGTACGTCTCGTCCTCCATCCCCCCGAAACGAGGACGAGACGCAATGCTTTGGGAAATGTGATCGTCAACTCGCTACGCGACACCGAGATCCGCCGCAAGCTGGCGTTCACCGTGCTGCTGCTGTTCGTCTACCGGCTGGGCTCGTTCGTGCCGCTGCCGGGGGTGAACGTCGCCGGGGTCCAGAGCGCCCAGTCCCAGTTGGGCGGCTCGAACATCTTCGGCCTTCTGAACCTGTTCTCCGGCGGGGGGCTGTCGCGGGTCTCGCTGTTTGCGCTGGGCATCGGCCCGTACATCACGGCCTCGATCGTCATACAGCTGCTCGGCGCCGTGACGCCGGGCATGATCAAGCTACGCAAGGAAGGCGAGATCGGCGAGGCGCGCATCGTGCAATACGTTCGCTACCTGACCGTGGCGCTCGCGGCGGTTCAGTCGATCGGCTACGTCTTTCTGTTTCGCTCCACCCAGACGCCGGGCGCTGCGCCGGTGTTCGAGCGCTTCGACGCACCGCATGTGGTGCTGATCGTGATCTCACTGACGGCGGGCACCGTGCTGCTCATGTGGATCGGCGAGCTGATCACCAGGCGCGGTATCGGCAACGGCATCTCGCTGCTGATCATGGCGGGCATCCTCGCGGGCCTGCCGCGCGGGCTTGAGCGCTGGTGGACGAGCCCGGACGCGATCTTCAAGGTGATGATGCCGTTCATCGCTTTGGCGGTGGTCGCCTCGATCGTGTTCATCCAGACCGGCGAGCGGCGGGTGCCCGTCCAGTACGCCCGCCGTGTCGTCGGCGGACGGATCAGCCAGGGCGGAAGGACCTTCCTGCCGTTGCGCCTGAACATGGCGGGCGTGATACCGGTGATCTTCGCCGCGACGCTGATGGCCTTCCCTCCAACCGCCGGGCAGTACGTCCACGCCGGCTGGGCGAAGAGCCTCTCGAGCTTCTTCAACCCCAATGGGTGGCCATTCGTGCTCGGCGAGTCGCTGCTGATCGTCGCGTTCACGTTCCTCTACACAGCGGTCACCTTCAACCCCCTCGACCAGGCGGACTCGCTGCGCGAGCACGGCGGCTTCATCCCCGGCGTGCGGCCGGGCCGGCCGACGGCCGCGTTCCTGGACCGGCTCCTGGCCCGTCTCACGCTTCCCGGCGGGGTCTACCTGGCGCTCGTGGCCGCGCTCCCGACAGTGCTCATCGCCCAGACCCACGCCACCTTTCTCTTCGGCGGCACCTCGCTGCTGATCGTGATCGGCGTGACGCTTGAAACCGTCAGAGGACTCGAGGCGCAGCTGACGATGCGCAGCTACGCGGCGTTCCTGAAGCCGCCAGGCGAACGCCTCGCGCCGCCGATCGCCGCCTGAGGCCTGCGAGCGACGCGCCCGGCGCTCCGCTTTGCGGGCGCCCGAGGGGGCGTCGCCCGAAGCCCAGGCGCCTTCGACCCCGGCGCGTGCGATGCTGTGCGCGACTCGATGGCGCATCCGAACGAGCTCGAAGCGCTTTACGCCTTCCTGACCGCCGCGGCCGTGACCGCGGTCCTGACGCCGCTCACGATGCGGTTCGCGAGGGCCGTGGGCGCGATCGACGAACCGCGCGAGCGGGGTCTCTCTGAGCGTCCGACGCCGCTGCTTGGAGGCCTGGCGATCTTCGCCGGCGCGCTGGTCGCGATTCTCGTCTGGCTGCCCGCCGGCTACAACAAAGACCACGAACTGTGGCGTGGCGTGCTGCTGGCCGCGGCGGTGATAACGATCGTGGGCGCCCTCGACGACCGCTTCGAGCTGCCGCCCGCGGTGAAGCTCGCCGGTCAGGTCGTGGCGGCTGTGATCGTCGTGCATTTCGGCGTTGCGGTGAAGTCGATCACGCTGCCGTTCATCGGCCTGCTGCACTTCCCCAACGCCGGCGTGACGAACGCCGGGCCGCTGCTGACGGTGCTCGGGCTCGTCGCGATGATGAACGTGGTCAACTTCTCCGACGGCGTCGACGGTCTCACGGCGGGGGTCTGCGCGATCATCGCCGCGGCGATGGCGGTGATCGCGTTTGACCTGGCACGCCAGCAGCCTGGCGTGCTCGCCGCGCTGACCGCCGGTGCTGCGCTCGGCTTCCTGATCTACAACTTTCCGCCCGCGTCGAGCTTCATGGGCGACTGCGGCGCGAACCTGCTCGGGCTGCTGATGGGCGTGACCGCGGTCGAGGCGGCGGTCAAGACGGCTGCCGTCGTATCCTTCGTGCTGCCGCTCATCCTGCTTGCGGTTCCCTTCCTGGACACCACCTTCGTCGTGCTCAAGCGGCTGAAGTACAAGCAGCCGATCTACCGACCGGACAGCGAGCACTTCCACCATCGCATGGCCCGCATCGGCTTCTCCAGCCGGCGCACGATCGCCTACCTGTACGCGTGGACGCTCCTGCTCGCAGGCCTCGCCCTGGCGCTGCGCTTCATCCCCTACAGCGACCACAAAGGCCACCTCGACTTCGGCTGGACGCTCGTCCTGGCGGGCTTCGGCGCGATCGTCGTCGCGGCGAGCGTGTACCTCGTGTACGTGCTCGAGATCCTCAAGTTCAGGCGCCTGGACGCGGTCCGCCTGCGGCTGCTGCGCCCGGAGGCATCACCAGCGGAGATCGAGCTGGACGTTGTGAAGGACTTCGAAACCGGTGAGTTCCAGGCCGTGGCGAAGTCCGGGGATCGCGGTGTGGACGTGGTAGGAGATGCGCGTGTTGTGCGGGCTGAGGACGGCGTCGGCGAGCTGCAGGTGGATCAGGACGGCGTAGGCGCAGAACAGAAGCGTGGCGGCGCGCAGGCGCCGGTCGTGGCTGACGGCCGCTAGCGGCAGCAGCCAGACGGCATACCAGGGAAGCAGCCAAGCCGTCGAGAGCAACAGTGCCAGCGTCGTCCAGCCGGCGGCCGCGCGCCAGTCAGCTCCGCGGGCCGTCCGCCAGAGCTCGATCGCCAACACCGCGATGAAGCCGGCAACGAAAAGGTGGCGCCACCAGGTGGGTGTACCGGTCAGCCCCACGAGGCGGGCGGTCTCGGCCGGGATGCTGTGAGTCGCGACCAGCTGCTGCTGCTCACCGACCGCATTCAGGAATCCGAGCGCGTGCGAGCCGAATCCGATCAGCGCCAGCGCTCCGAGCGCGAGCAGGCTGACGCCCGCGCTCGCGAGCGCGGCCAGGCGCTCCCGTCGCGGGGCGGCGAGAACCAGGAACGGGAGCAGCAGCCCGGCGGTGACCTTGATCCCCACGCCGGCAACGAGCGTGGCGGCAGCGGCCCTGAAGCGCACGCTGCTGCCCGCCGTGAGCGCGAGCGCGACGGCGAAGACGAGCAGGATCAGCGTGTCGTTGTGGGCGCCGCCGACCGCCAGCACCAGCAGCACCGGGTTCAGGCCGACGAAGGCGGCGGCCCAGCGTCGCGAGCACCCGAGGCGTCCCGCCGCCCGGGTGATGAGCGCCACCGCTGCGAGGCTCGACGCGACCGCGAGCCCCTTGAACGCCCACAACGCGCCGGCGATGCCGAGGGGCGCGACCGCATAGCTTGAGAGCGTGAACAGGGCGCCGTACGGCGAATGCTTGAACGGCCAGCCGACGAACGGATAGACGGGATCGGTGAAGGCTTCGGCCGCCACATGCGTGTACGGGTCGAGCCCGTGCAGGCCGCCCATGCGCGCAAACGCCACGTATCCGAAGACGTCCTGTGAGATCAGCGGCGGGCCGAGCAGCAGGATCACGTTGGCCGCCACGATCGTCGCCGCCAGCGCCCGCGCCGGCAGGGCCCGCGACGCGATCAGCACCAGCACGTAGCTCGCCGACATGATCAGCATGTAGACCTGGAAGCTGTTGGGAGTCAGGCCGACGTCCAGGCCCCGCAGCGGCCCCGCCATCCAGCCCGGCCAGCCGCCGCTGCGCGCGGGGACGAACGCCGAGGGACGCGTCGCGGCGCCGGCCGTGAGGAGGAACACGCTGCTCAGCACGCCCAGCAGCCCGAGCGCACCAAGAACCTCCAGAACACGGGTCGAACGCCCGGTGCGGGCCGTCCCCTCGGGCTCATCTCGGGCGATTGGAGCCCGTGTTATGGGGGTTGTGGCCTGTATGAGCCCATTGTTACGTCTGGCGGACGTGCAAGCATTCTGCGGGGCCGGTAGCCTGTGGTGGCAGCTGCGCCCGTCGGGGGCACCGTACGGGCGCGCACGTTTGCGCCACATCGCCCGCCGCGCAGGCGCGATCGACCTCTTATGCGACGCCGCTACCGCAAAGCCACACCGCGCCGGGACCCGGGTCCCCGCCGCGTCCTCATTCTGTCTGCCGATGTCGGCGAGGGTCACGCCGCGGCAGCGCGAGCTCTCGCGCAGCAGATCAGGGACTCCGGCGAGGCTGCCCAGGTCACCGTGATCGACGGGCTCGCGGCAATGGGGCGGCTGGTGCGACCCGTCGTCGAGGACGGCTACCGGGTGCAGCTGCGCTTCTTCCCGTGGACATACACCGTCGTGTACTGGCTGCTCGAGCGCGTCGCCCCCGTGCGGGCGCTCGCCCGCCGTCTGCTGTGCACGTTCGGATCGCGCCCGCTGGCCCGCACGATCGGCGAATACGCCCCGGACGTCGTGGTGTCAACCTACCCCGCCGTAACGGTGGTCCTGGCCCACCTGCGCCGCACGGGTGCGGTCGGCTGCCCGACCGTCGCGACGATCACCGACCTCACGGGGCTGTTCTTCTGGGCGCAGCCCGGAATCGACATGCACCTCGTGATGTACGGCGAGTCGATGCCCTCGGTCGAGCGGATCGCCGGCCACGGCAGCGTGCAGCTCGTCTGCCCCCTGATATCGGCCGAGTTCCTCGAGCCGCGCTGCCCGCAGGAGGCGCGTCGCTCGCTGGGACTGCCAGAGGACGGGCGCATGGTCGTCGTGTCCGGCGGCGGCTGGGGAGTTGGTGACATCGCCGGCGCCGTGCGCGAGTTCACAAAGGTGCCGGAGGTGACCAGCATCGTCTGCCTGGCCGCACGAAACGAGCACCTCGCGCAAAAGCTGCGCAGCACCTTCGCGATGGAACCTCGCGTGCGCGTATACGGCTTCACCGACAGGATGCCCGAGCTGCTGTCCGCGGCCGATGTGCTCGTGCACTCGACCGGAGGCGTCACGTGTCTCGAGGCGAGGGCCGCTGGCACGCCGGTCGTCTCCTACGGGCTGCCCGTGGGCCACGCCCGGCTGAACACCCGGGCGATGGCGTCGCTGCAGCTTCTGCGACTCGCCAACGACACGCACGAGCTGCGCGAGCACGTGAGGGCGAGCTTCGCCCGCCGCTCCCCGACCAACGAGGAGGCGATCGAGCCGCACGACCCGACGCCGGCTGTCGATGTGGTGCTGAACACGCCGCCACGCGTGCGGCCGATTCCGGTCTGGCGAATGCGCCTCGTCGCGACGCTGACGCAGGTGGTGATCCTGCTCGGCGTCGGCTCCTGGGTGATGTCGACCGACGAGGTCACAGCCATCGCGGGCATGGTTCTCGGTGCGGCCCCGCTCAAGCACGTCAAGACCAGTCAGCGCGAGGTGGCGGTGGTCGCGCACGTGCCCGCTGCATACCTTCAGGTCGTGGCCGCCGAGCTCGCCGGCCGCGGCGTCCACGTCTCCTTCGCCGACGATGCCGGAGTGCCCTCGGCACAGCGAGTCACCGCCGTGCGCTCACTCGGAGACGAGCTGCTCCCGGAAGTCCCGAGCTCGGCACCGCTGCGGTGGGTTCGCACGCGGGGCACGCTTCGCTCCCAGGCTCGCGCCCTGGGCCTGCGTCATCGCTTCTACTTCCTGGCGCCGCCAGGCGGACTCTCGGTCGGCCAGCTGGTTCTCGCGCGTACGGCCGGCGGCACGTCCGTCAGCGGCGCGGAGCGCGTCAATGCGACGGGACGCCTACCTCATGGCAAGATGCGGGCGGGCGACGTGCTCGTCGTCGAACTCGACGGCTCGGCGGCCTCCGTGGCGGGCTTCGAGCGAATCGTCTCATGGCTCGGCTCGGTCGGCCTGGGGGTCGAGCCGCTCGCAACGCTGACCTCGCGCTCGCCGGCCATCAGCGCGAGCAGCAGCGGCGATCGCGCAAGCGCAGCGGCGCCGGCGACAAGCAGCGCCAGCGACATGGCCAGCGGAACCCCACCCAGCGGGGTCGCGGTGAAGCGCTCGCCCAGCAACAGCGGCGCGAGCACCACTGGGATCACCGTCTGAGTGACGAACACGACCGGGGCCACCTGGATCGCCGGCCGGGCCTGCAGCGCGCTCATCTCGCTGAGCACGCCCAGCCCCGATGCGGCCGCCGTCGAAAGGCCCCAAGCGATCGCCGTCGTGGTGTGTCCTACTTCAAGCGCATCGGCGGTTAGCGCGGTGGCGACTCCGCTCCAGCCGAAGGCGAGCCCCGCCCCGATCATCGTCACCACGGCCGGCGAGCGGCCCACGGCGCTCAGCAGATACGGGAGCAGGCTCGCAACCCCTAGACCGACGAGCACCAGCGTGATCGTGAGGCCGCCGGCGTGGCTGGAAGTGTGCGCAGGCGCCGTCAGGGCGGCTCCCACCATGCCGATCACGATCGCCCAGACGGCAAGGTGCTCGTAGCGTCCGGCCCGCTCTCCAAGCAGGCGCTCGGCGAGGAGCATCAGCAGCACCAATCCTGCCGCGAGCGCCGGCTGGACGACCACGAGCGGGGCCAGCATCAGCGCCACGATCTGAAGCGGCCAGCCGAGCATCGAGAGCCCCGTGCCCGCGAGCCATCGCGCGCGCCGGGCCAGGCGCCAGGCCAGAGCCAGCCGCAGGTGCTCCTCGTGGGGCGCCTCCTTGGCGTCGAGCGCCTGCAGGGCAATCCCTAGGCTGTAGAGGGTCGAGGCGCCTACGGCCGCCAGGATTCCCAGCACGAGTTCGATCATGTCCACCTACGATCATCGCACTCCGGCTCCCGCACCCGGGAGCGCGCTCGCCGGCTTCGCGATGGCGAGCTACGTCTTGCCGGCGCTGGCGCAGCTCTGGCCGCGGCTGCGGGAGGCACTCGGAGTCGAGTGTCGAACGGCGAGCGGCGCCGGATACGCGCTCACGTTCGACGACGGCCCGCACGCTCAGGGGACCGCGGCGGTGCTGGAGACCCTCGCCGCCGCCGGCGTGCACGCGACCTTCTTCCTCGTCGGCGAGCAGCTGCGTCGCAACCCCTCGCTCGGCGCCGAGATCGCGGCGGCGGGCCATGAGATCGGGCTGCATTGCGACCGCCACCACAACCTGCTGCGGATGGCGCCGTGGCAGGTCCGCGCGGATATCGAGCGCGCGCAGGCGACGATCGAGGACCTCACAGGCCGCTCGCCGGCGATCTACCGGCCGCCCTATGGGATGCTGAACGCCTCCGCGCTGCGGCTCGCGCGGCGTCGTGGCTGGCGCACGTTGTTGTGGAGCGAGTGGGGTCGCGACTGGGAGCGGCGCGCGACAGCGGCGTCGATCGCGTCACTGCTCACGCGAGGCGCCTCCGAGGGCTCGGTGCTGCTGTTGCATGACGGCGACGACTATGGCGCCCCGGGCTCCTGGCGCCACACCGTCGCGGCGCTGCCGGCCGTGCTCGAGACGCTCGCCGGACGGGGCCTTCAACCCGTGCCGGCCTGAGCTGCGGCTAACATCGACGCCTTGTCGACTGCCGTTTCGCTCGATACCCAGGGACCGGCTCAGGTCGCTCAGGGCGTCGGTTCCGTCTCGCCCGCCCGCAGGCGCTCGCGCTGGTGGGTCGAGGCGCTGGCGCTGCTTTGGCTGCTCTGGGTCTATGAAGCCGTCACGAACTTCGCCCCGTTGCGCCTGCACGCGGCGCTCGCTCACGCCGAAGGCCTGCTGCACGCAGAGCAGGCGCTTCACCTCGACCCCGAGCACGCACTGGACACCTGGCTCGCGGGGCAGCACACGCTCGGCGTGATCCTCTCCGACTACTACGACAACGCCCATTTCGTCGTCACGCTCGGCCTGCTCGGCTGGCTGTGGTGGCGCCGTGCCGACATCTACAGGCCGCTGCGAAACTCGCTCGTGCTGGTGAACCTGCTCGCGTTCGTGGTGTTCTGGGTGTATCCCGTCGCGCCTCCGCGGATGCTCGGTGGATTCATCGACATCGTCGAATCGTCACACGCCTTCGGCTCCTTCCACAGCGGCTCGCTGGCCTCGCACGCGGACGAGCTGGCGGCGATGCCATCGCTGCACATCGCCTGGGCGGTCTGGTGCAGCCTGGCGCTGTGGCGCATGTCGGCACGGCGGTGGGTCCGCGGGCTGGCGATCCTGTACCCCTGCGTAACGGCGTTCGCCGTGATCGCCACGGGAAATCATTTCGTCTTCGACATCATCGGCGGCCTGCTTGCGATCGCGCTCAGCGTGGCCGTCGTGGCGCTCGCCGAACGCCGGAGGGCGGGCCGAAGACGCCACGGCGAGGCTTCCGCCCACGCCCGCGCGCGTCCGCCGTTGAGGCAGTCGAGAGCGCCCGGCGCCCTGCGTACCGCATGTCACAAACTTGTTACGAAGTCCCAGAGCGGCTAGACTGGCGGCGCTGCCGCCGACAATTGAGGGACGTTTCGACGGTCAAGCCGCGAACAGCGCGGCGACGTTCCCGTCTGTAGGGTGGCCGTACGCACATGCCAGATTTCGACGCCAACGAGGACGCGACCCTGCCCGGAGCCGACGAGGGCTCCGCCTCCGAGCCAACCGAGCAGGGGTTCCCCGCGACGCCTCGCGCCCGCGAGCTCCCAGACGGACACCTCGACGCTCCCGAGGGCATGAGCGCCGGACGTCTGCGTCCCTCCATGCTCTCGGGGCGCCGCCGAGCCGACTGCCGGGCGTGTGACCGTGGTTTCCGCCTTTCCGCGCTGAGATCGCTGCCTCGCCGCCGGCGCCTGTGGACCCTCTGCCACGGACGGCGCCCCGGATTTCCGAGCTGACGTGTTCTTTGTCCGCTATCTCGACGTGTGCCTGGTGCTCGCGACGGGCCCGTTCGTGCTCGTGGGGGGGCTGCCGCTGTTCGGCTACCTCGTCGGCGCCGGCGCCTGGCTGCTGACCCGCGTCGGCACGGCCTACGTACAAGAGCGTGGTCGGACGGCCGGCGATCCGAAGCTGCGCGCCGGGCTGCTCGTGGGCGCCATGATGGCCCGCGTCTGGATCGTCGCCTTCGCCGTCGTCTTCGCAAAGCTGGCGGGCGGCAAGGCTGACGGCATCATGGCGGCCGTGCTCGTGCTCGCCGCGTTCACCGTGTATTTCGTGATGTCGCTGGTGACGCGAGAGGGTCCGATTCAGCGCGGGTCCACGACGCGCGGAAGGCCGAGCACCTCATGAGTGCCGTCGCGGAGCGGCCCGTAGCTGCCCAGGAGCAGCGTCCCGGCGAGGGAGAGCAGGGTTCCGGCGTCGACCCCGGAGCGCCGCGAAAGCCCAACCTCAAACGGACGCTCCGGATCCTGTTCGGCATCTACGTGGCCGGATTGGTCGTGCTGGTCGCCGCCTATGGCTTCAGTGGAACGCGCAACACAAGCTATGAACCGCAGAACGAGTTCAAACTCGACAACTGGGTGAACCTTGGCGTCTTCTCGATCAACAAGGCCGTCCTCTACCTGATCCTGGCCGCGGTACTCACCTCCGCGACGATGATCTACGTCGCGCGGCGCATGCGTCAGCGCCCCAACAAGGTGCAGGCGGGCGTCGAGCTCCTGTTCCGCCTGATGCACGACAACATCACCGGCGGCTCGATGAGCGAAAGGATGGCGGCGAAGTGGTTCCCGTTCATCGGCACGTTGTTCCTCTTCATCCTCTTCTCGAACCTGATCAGTTACATACCGCTGCCGACCAACACCGAGAACGAGATCACCGTCTTCGGCCTGCAGATCCCGTCCTTCTCGCTCTATGCGGCCACGGCGAACCTCTCGATCCCGCTCGTGCTGGCGCTCGTCGTGTTCGTCTCCTACACGGTCGAAGGCGTACGCGCCAAGGGCCCGATCGGCTACCTCAAAGGGCTCATCCCAGGCGGGGTCCAGGGCGCCATGGTGGTGCCCCTCTTCTTCCTCGAGGTGCTGTCCAACCTCATGCGCGTGCTCTCACTGACGATTCGTCTTTTCGCCAACGTCCTTGCGGGCCATCTGATCATCCTGTTCATGGCGGGGGCGCTCGCCGTGATCCTGGGCTCGGCCTGGCTCGGCTGGTTCACGCTCCCCTTCGGCATCATCCTGTTCGCATTCGAGGTCGGCCTTGTGGCCGCCCTGCAGGCGTTCATCTTCTCTCTCCTCACCGCTATCTATCTCGGCGGCGCGGTCGCCGAGGATCACTAAAGGAGCCAATCGCCGTGCACATAGCTCTCATCACCCTCTTGGCGGCCACTGAAGAAATAGCCAAGGCCGGCAAGTCGATCGGCCTCGGCGTGGGCGGCGGCCTTGGGGCCGTGGGCGCCGGCGTCGGCATCGGACTCGTCTTCGGCAAGGCGATCGAAGCGATAACCCGCCAGCCGGAGATGAAAGACGAGATCACCCAGCTTCAGTTTCTGGGGTTCGCGTTGACGGAGGCCTGCTTCTTCTACGGGCTCGTGGCCGGTCTTCTGGCCGCCTTCATCGTCTAGCGCCATGCTCGCCCCGCTTGCACACGATCTAGCGACTCCGCTCGCCGCCAAGGGGAGCTTTCTGATCAAGCCGGGTATCGGTCTGATGGTCTGGACGCTGCTCGTGTTCGGGATCACGATGATCCTGCTCGCCAAGTACGCATTCCCGCCGATCAGCGCCGCGCTCGAACGCCGCCAGCGGACGATCGAAGAGTCGCTCGACACCGCCGAGCGCACGCGCGCCGACGCCGAGCAGATCCTGACCGAATACCGCGAGCGGCTGAGGGAGGCCAGGGAGCAGGCGGACGAGATCATCCAGCGCGCGCGCCAGACGGCCGAGGCTCACGAGCACGAAGCCAAAGAGCGGGGCCAGGAGCTCGTTTCGGAGGCCTCGCAGCGGGCCCAGCGCGAAATCGAAGCAGCCACGAAGCGCGCGCTCGACGACATCCGCAACGAGGTCGCGGACCTCACGATCATGGCCACCGAGAAGGTGACACGCAAGGCGCTCACCCCGGACGACCAGAAGCGCCTGGTCGAGGAGGCGCTGCGCGAAATGGACTTCAGCGGTCTCGCGTCGGGCGCGTCGAGCAACTGATGGAGGAGATCGCCAAGGTATACGCCCGCTCGCTGTTCGAGGTCGCCCGCGAATCGGGCAAGCTGGACCAGGTGCGCGAACAGCTCGCGCAGTTCGTCGACGCGCTGAACGAGAATCGCGACCTCGCCGTCTTCTTCTTCTCACCGTACTTCTCGATCTCCGAGAAGCAGGACGCGCTCGGCCGCGTGCTTGTGGGCGCCGAGGAGATCTTCGTGAACTTCCTGGCGCTGCTGATCGAAAAGCACCGAATGCCTGTGATCTTCCGCATCCGCCAGGCGTTCGAGCAGCTGTGGGAGGAGGAGAACCGGACCCTCCCCGTGGAAATCACCAGCGCGATCGCGCTCGATGAGGGAACGACCGAGAGCCTGGCCAGACAGATCGCCGAGCGCGCCGACCGCAAGGTCAAGCTCGCCACGCGCGTGGACCCCGAAATCCTCGGCGGCCTGGTGGTCAGGGTCGGCAACTCGATCCTCGACGCCTCCATCCGCAACCGACTGGAGCAACTGCGCAGGCACGTTGCCCAAGGAGCTACTTAGAGGGCCGCGGGCGGGCCATATTCAAATCAGGAGAACCGACATGCACATCAACCCAGACGAGATCACAAGCATCCTCAAGAGTCGCATCGAGGGAATCGACGGCGGGCGTGCGGAGCTGACCGAGGTCGGCACCGTGCTGTCGGTGGGCGATGGCATCGCGCGGTTGCACGGCCTCGAGAACTGCGTGTCGTTTGAGCTGCTCGAACTCCCGCATGGGGTGACAGGGCTCGCACTGAACCTAGAGTCCGACAACGTCGGCGCGGTGCTGTTCGGTGAGTGGGAACAGGTGTCCGAGGGCGACACGGTGCGCCGCACCGGGCGACTGCTCGACATCCCGGTGGGCGAGGCACTGCTTGGGCGCATCGTCGACCCGCTCGGACGGCCGCTCGACGGCAAGGGCGAGATCGCGACGACTGAGACCCGTCCGGCCGAGTTCAAGGCGCCCGGCGTGGTGCAGCGCCAGCCGGTGAAGGAACCGATGCAGACAGGCCTGAAGGCGATCGACGCGATGATCCCGATCGGCCGCGGACAGCGGGAGCTGATCATCGGCGACCGCCAGACGGGCAAGACGGCGATCGCAGTCGACGCGATCATCAACAACCGCAACACGGGCGTCGTGTCGATCTACGTGTCGATCGGGCAGCGCATGGCGACGGTCGTCGCGCTCGCGCAGACGCTCGACGAACACGGTGCGCTCGACAACACGATCATCATCGCCGCGCCCGCCAACGAAGCAGCGCCGATCAAGTACCTGGCACCGTACGCGGGCTGCGCGATGGGCGAGTATTTCCTCTACCGCGGCGGCCACGCGCTGTGCGTGTACGACGACCTCACCAAGCACGCCTATGCGTATCGCCAGATGTCGCTGCTGCTGCGCCGCCCGCCAGGCCGTGAGGCTTATCCCGGCGACGTCTTCTACCTGCACTCGCGCCTGCTCGAGCGAGCCGTGAAGCTGAACGACGAGCTCGGCGGCGGCTCGCTGACGGCGCTCCCGATCATCGAGACGCAGGCCGGTGACGTATCGGCCTACATCCCCACGAACGTGATCTCGATCACCGACGGGCAGATCTTCCTGGAGTCAAAACTCTTCAACGCCGGCGTCCGGCCGGCGATCAACGTCGGCATCTCGGTCTCCCGCGTGGGGGGAAACGCGCAGATCGCCCCGATGAAGAAAGTCGCCGGGCGGATCAAGCTCGAGCTCTCCCAGTTCCGTGACCTGGAGGCGTTCTCCCAGTTCGGCTCGGACCTCGACGCCGACACCCAGCGCACGCTCGCGCGCGGTGAGCGGCTGGTGACGACGCTCAACCAGAAGGAGCGCGCGCCGCTGCCGGTCGAGCAGCAGACGGCCCAGATCTACGCGGCGACGAACGGGTTTCTCGACCGCATCAACGTCGATCGCGTTCCCGAGTTCCTGGACGGCATGACCGAACGGCTGCGCTCCCAGCACGCCGACGTGCTGGCGAAGATCGCGGCAGGCGACTGGTCGGACGAGACGCAGCAGCAACTCCGCGACGCCGTCGACGGTTACGCACAGGACTTCGGCTACGACCTCGACGAGGAGGGCGAGCCGCTGGAGGAGGCCCAGGTGGCCTAGGGCCTCCGGGCGCGATCAGCCATGGCCAGCCAGCGCGACGTCAGGAACAGGATCTCATCGGTGAAGAACATCGAGAAGATCACGCGTGCCCTGGAGACCGTGGCCGGCGCCCGCCTGCGTCGCGCCGAACGGCGGATCGAAGCGCTACGCCCATATGCCGACGCTGTCAGGCGCATGACTCGCCAGGCGGCACGTGACGCCGGCGCCGAGGCATCGCGGCTGGCGCTGCTGACCGCGCGCGAGACAGAGGCCAAGGTCGGGCTGCTGCTGATCACCGGCGATCGCGGCCTTGCCGGCGCCTTCAACTCTCAGGTGATCCGCGCCGGGGTCCGGATCGGCGGCGAGCTCGCTGAGGAAAGGCTCCAGAGCGAGTGGTACGTGAGCGGCCGCCGGGGGGTCTCGTCGATGACCTTCCGCGGCTATCCGCTGAGCGGCAGCTACGCCGGCTTCTCCGACCGCCCGTCCTACGCCGATGCCCGCACTATCGCCGACGACGTCATGACCGCGTACGTGGATGGCCACGTGGACCGTGTCGAGCTGATCTACAACACGTACGTCTCGCCTCTGACGCAGCGCGTCACCCGCGAAACGCTGCTCCCGATCTCCAGGGCGACGATCACCGGCGAGGAGCAGGAGTCCGAGTCCGAGCGCGAGCGCGATGCCCCGCGCGCGCTGGTCGAATACGAGCCCAGCCCCGAGGAGATCCTCAGGCGACTGGTCCCCGACTACGTGGAGATCTCGATCTACCGAGCGCTCGTGGAGTCCGCGGCCGGCTTCTACGGTGCGCAGATGACCGCGATGCGCAATGCGACCGACAACGCCGGAGAACTGATCACCACCTATACGCTTCAGATGAACCGTGCCCGCCAGGCCGAGATCACCCAGGAGATCATGGAGGTCGTCGCCGGCGCAGAGGGGCTGAGCTAGGCGGGCCTTGGCGCCGCCGGAACCTCGCCCGAGACGACCAAACAGATAAAGAGGAGAATCAAGACAATGGACGCGAGCACAGCCACCGAGCCGACAGGCGCCGAGACCCGGTCCTCGGGCGGCGAGGCGCCGCAGCGCAACCTCGGGCGCGTCGAGGAGATCCAGGGCGTCGTGATCGAGGCCGTCTCCCCCGACAGGCCCCCCGAGATCTACCACGCGATCACGATCGTGCGGCCCGAGATCGCGCTCGAGGAGGAGACGCCGGGGATCAGCCCGATCACCGGCCAGGGCGGCGTGCTCGTGTGCGAGGTTCAGCAGCACCTCGGCGACGACCGCGTGCGCGCGGTCGCAATGGACACAACCGACGGGCTATCGCGCGGCCTCGAGGTCCTCGACACCGAAGCGCCGATCTCGGTGCCCGTCGGCGAGGCGACGCTCGGGCGCATCTTCAACCTGCTCGGCGAGCCCATCGACCTGGGCCCCGACCTGCCTGCAGACATGGAGCGTCGCGGGATCCACCAAGAGGCGCCGGACGCCGTGGATCTCAACCCGACCGCCGAGATGTTCGAGACGGGCATCAAGGTGATCGACCTGCTGGCCCCCTACGCCCGGGGTGGCAAGACCGGACTGTTCGGCGGCGCGGGCGTCGGCAAGACGGTGCTGATCCAGGAGCTGATCCACAACCTCGCCAAGGAACACGGCGGGCTATCGGCATTCTGCGGCGTCGGCGAGCGCTCGCGCGAGGGCAACGACCTCTGGCTGGAGATGAAGGAGTCCGGCGTCCTCGAGAAGACGATGCTCGTCTTCGGCCAGATGAACGAGCCCCCCGGCGCCCGCATGCGAGTTGCGCTCTCGGGCCTGACGATGGCCGAATACTTCCGGGACCAGGGGCAGGACGTGCTGCTGTTCATCGACAACATCTTCCGCTTCGTGCAGGCCGGCTCCGAGGTCTCGGCGCTGCTGGGACGGATGCCCTCCCAGGTCGGCTACCAGCCGACTCTGGAGACCGAGATGGGGGAACTGCAGGAGCGCATCACCTCCACGCGCGAGGGCTCGGTGACCTCGATTCAGGCGATCTACGTGCCAGCCGACGACTACACCGACCCGGCTCCGGCGTCCGTGTTCGCCCACCTCAACGCGACCACCGCGCTCTCGCGGGCGATCTCCGAAAAAGGCATCTATCCGGCCGTCGACCCGCTGGAATCGACCTCGACGATCCTCAAGGCCGAGGTGGTCGGCGATGAGCACTTCCGCGTCGCCAACCGCGTCAAGGAGATCCTCCAGCGCTACAAGGAGCTGCAGGACATCATCGCGATCCTCGGCATCGACGAGCTCTCCGACGAGGACAGGCTCACCGTCCAGCGCGCGCGCAAGATCGAGCGGTTCCTCTCGCAGCCGTTCTTCGTCGCCGAAGAGTTCACTGGGACCCCCGGCGCCTACGTGAAAATCGAGGAGACGATCAGGGGCTTCGACGAGATCATCGAGGGGAAGCATGACGAGGTCCCCGAGAGCGCCTTCTTCCTGAAGGGCACGATCGACGAGGTCGTCGCGGCGGCCAAGAAGTAGCGGCATGGCGAGGAGCAAGTTCCCAGTGGAAGTCCTCACCCCCGAGGGCGAGGTGTTCTCGGACGAGGTCGAAATGCTCTCGACCCGCACGGTGGTCGGCTCGATCGGCGTGCTCGCACACCACGAGCCGGTGCTCGCGAGGCTCGAACCGACCGAGCTGCGGCTGTACCGCTCCGAGACGGAGGTCGTGCGCTTCGCGCAGGCCGAGGGCTACCTGCAGTTCGCCGAGAACCGGGCGCTCGTGCTCGTCGAGGAGGCGATCGCGCCGGAGGATCTCGACCGCTCGACGCTCGAGGGCAGACTCGCCGAGGCCCGCGCCGCCGCCGAGAGCGCCAAGGAGGGCACCGAGCAGCAGGCGCGCGCCGAGCGCGACAGCCGCCGCTACGAGGCGTTCCTGTCGGTCGGACAGTAGGAGAGGTGGGAATGGACGCTTCCACCGGCGCGCACTTCAAGCGCCCGGGCTGGTTCACGAAGAACGTCTTCAACCGGATCGTCGCGGCGCTCACTCGTCTCGGCGTGAGCGTTCTGGGCTCGCGCGTGCTCGAAGTGCGCGGCCGCACCTCGGGTGAGTGGCGGCGTACGCCCGTGAACCTGCTCACCCATGAGGGGCAGCGCTACCTCGTCGCGCCGCGCGGCGAGACCCAATGGGTGCGCAACCTGCGAGTCAGCCACGAGGGCCGGCTGGGACTTGGCCGTCACACTGAGCCATTCCGCGCCGAGGAGATCGACGACGAGCGCAAGGTAGCGGTCCTGCGCGCATACCTCAAGCGCTGGAAGGCCGAGGTGGGAGTGTTCTTCGAAGGCGTCGGACCCGACTCTTCCGAGGAGGAGATCGCCCGCATCGCGCCCAAGCATCCGGTGTTCCGGGTGACCGCGACGGCGTCGGAACAGGCTGCCGAGCCGCCGCAACAGGCTGCCGGGGGCAACGCGGGCGCTAGCAACTAGCCTTCCGCGTCTGATGAGCCCAGCGCGCGAGCCAATCGGCGTGATAGGGACCGGCTACGTCGGTCTGGTGACGGCGGCCGGCTTCGCCGAGCTCGGCAGCGAGGTGTGGTGCGTGGACATCGACGCCGAGAAGATCGAGCGCCTGAGCCGGGGGGAGGTGCCGATCTTCGAGCCGGGCCTCGAGGATCTGCTGGCGCGCAACGCGGAGCGGCTGCACTTCTCGACCGAGCCCAAGGACGCGCTCGAGCAAGCGCAGCTGCTGTTCATCGCAGTTGGCACTCCGCCGACCCACTCCGGCGATGCCGACCTGACGGCAGTGAACGACGTCGTGGACGAGCTGCCTGGCTCCGATCGCCACGCGTTGATCATGAAGTCCACCGTGCCGTGCGGCACCGGCGCCACGATCCAGCGGATCTTCCGCGACCGCGGCAAGGGAGGGATGGCCTACGTCTCATGCCCGGAGTTCCTCAAGGAGGGGTCAGCCCTGAAGGACTTCATGGACCCCGATCGGGTGGTCGTGGGCGACAACGGCGACTGGGCCGGCGACGCGGTCGTCGAGCTGTATTCGCCCCTGAAGGCCCCGCTCGTGCGCACCGACGTCGCGAGTGCGGAGATGATCAAGCTCGCTGCGAATGCTTTTCTGGCGACCAAGATCTCGTTCATCAACGAGATCGCCAACGTCTGCGAGGAGACCGGCGCCGACGTGATCGAGGTCGCGCGGGGCGTCGGCCTGGACGACCGCATCGGTCCGAAGTTCCTGCAGGCCGGCATCGGCTTCGGTGGCTCATGTTTCAGCAAGGATGTCAGCGCGCTGAAGCTGCTCGCGGCCAACTCTGGCTACCATTTCCAGCTTCTGAACGCTGTGACCGAGGTGAACGAGCTTCAGAAGCGCCGCGTGGTTTCCAAGCTGCAACGGCATCTGGGCGGCCTGGCCGGGAAGCGCATCGGCCTCCTGGGTCTGGCGTTCAAGCCCGAGACCGACGACATGCGCGGCGCCTCCTCGCTGGTGCTGGCCGCGCGACTGCTGGCCGAGGGCGCCGTCGTCAGCGCCTATGACCCGATCGCCGAGGACGAGGCGCGCAAGCTCATGCCGCAGCTGGCGTATCGCGATTCGGCGTTCGGGGCTGTCCAGGACGCCGACGCGATCGTGCTCGTGACCGAGTGGGAGGAGCTTCGAGCGCTCGACTGGTCCGAGGTGTCCGGGCGCATGCGCGGAGATCTGCTCGTCGACGGCCGCAACACCCTGGACCCCGAGACGGTCCGCGCCGCCGGCCTGCACTACGAGGGAATCGGCAGGAGGTGAGCCCATCCAGGCCGTGATCCTCGTGGGCGGCCAGGGGACCCGCCTGCGCCCGCTCACATCGACCGTACCCAAGCCCGTGGTCCCGCTCGTGGACCGGCCGTTCATCTCCTACATGCTCGAGTGGCTGCGCGAGCACGGGATCGACGACGTGATCATGTCCTGCGGCTTCCTCGCGACGAGCGTGCGCAACGTGCTCGGCGACGGATCCGCGCTCGGGATCCGCCTGCGCTTCATGGAGGAGCCCGATCCGCGCGGCACGGCGGGAGCGGTGAAGCTGGCCGAACCGATGCTCGACGAGCGCTTCCTGATGCTCAACGGTGACGTGCTCACGGATCTCGACCTGACGGGGCAGATCGCCCAGCACGAGGCGACCCGCGCGCGGGCCACGCTCGCGCTGGTCCCCGTCGCCGACCCGACCGCATACGGGCTCGTGATCCTCGAGCAGGACCGCGCCGTGCGGGAGTTCGTCGAGAAGCCGAGCTCCGACAGCGTCGAGAGCAACCTGATCAGCGCGGGTGCGTACGTGCTCGAGCGCGAGGTCCTCGACCTCGTGGCCCCTGACCGAAACGTCTCGATCGAGCGGGAGGTGTGGCCGCTGCTCGTCGGCGACGGCCTCTACGGGTACCCATCCGAGAGCTACTGGCTGGACATCGGCACGCCAGCGCGCTATCTGCAGGGAACGTTCGACATTATCGAGGGCAACGTCGACACGGCGGTGCGCGAGCGTCTCGGCAGCGACTGGCTGGCGGTGCACGAGAGCGCCGAGGTCTTCGGGCGGGTGATTCCGCCGGCCGTCCTGGAGCGCGGGGTCCACGTGGCGGAGGGCGCGCACGTGGGCAGCCTCGCCGTGCTCGCCGAAGGCGTGTCGATCGGCGCCGGCGCCACGGTGGAGCGCTCGGTCGTGCTCAACGGGTCGCAGATCGGCGAGGGCTGCCAGCTGCGCGACTGCATCGTCGCGGCCGGTTGCCGCGTCGGCGCGCGCACCAGGATCAGCGGCGGCGCGGTGCTCGGCGAGGGCGTCACCGTCGGGGCGGACAACGTCATCACCCGCGGGGCGCGTATCTTCCCAGGGGTCACGTTGCCCGACGGCGCGATCGAGTTCTAGCCCGCGCCCCGGCTACAGTCCCCGCCAACCCGAGTCCCCCGACACGAAAGCCCCCGACCGATGGTCACCTGCAATCCGCCACGACACGACGCGAGCGCCAGATGAGCGACGCCAGCATCGCTGCCACGCCAGCCGCTGAGAAGCTCACGCGCGCGGCGGTCGCCCAGGTTGACGTCTCCGACCAGCTCGCCGGCGTGCTGGCCCTGCCCGAGCAGCTGCGCGACGCCCTCTGGCGCGCCGAGTCGGCGATCATGCCGGACTGGGACACTCCGGCCGGGCTCGTGGTCGCGGGCATGGGCGGGTCGGCGATCGGGGGGGCGCTCGCCCGCGCCGCCCTCGGCGACCATGCCTCGAGGCCGTTCTTCGTGACCCGCGCCTACGGTCTGCCAACGTGGACGACGCCGGAGACGATGGTTCTGTGCGCCAGCTATTCGGGCGATACGGAGGAGACACTCGCCTGCTACGAGTCGGCGGGGGCGCTGGGCGCCAAGCGCACCGTCGTGACGACCGGCGGGCGCCTGGCCGAGATGGCCCGTGCCGACGGCGTGGCCGTGATCCCGCTCCCGGGCGGCTTGCAGCCGCGTGCCGCCGTCGCGTACATGATCGTCGCGGCGCTGGAGGTCGCCGCCCTATGCGGCGCCGGCCCGCGGCTGACGTCCGAGATCGACGTCGCCGCGTCGCATACGGAGCAGCTCGTCGCCGAGTGGGGGCCCGACGCGCCGGCGGACTCGCTTGCGAAGGAGATCGCGAGCGGGCTCTATGGCACGGTGCCCGTGATCGCCGGAGCGGGCCTCACGTCGCCGATCGCCTACCGCTGGAAGACGCAGATCAACGAGAACGCCAAGCAGCCCGCCTTCGCCAGCGAACTTCCGGAGCTCGATCACAACGAGCTGATCGGCTGGGAGGGCGCGCACGCCGCCGGGCGCTTCTCCGCGGTGTTCCTCGACGACTCAGACGCCCATCCGCGCGTGAAGGCGAGGATGGAGCTGACCGAGCAGATGATCGCGGGCAACGCGGCGGCGAGCTTCCGGCTGGAGACCCGCGGACAGACGTCGATCGAGCGGGTCATCTCACTCGTGCTGCTTGGCGATCTCGTCTCGATCTACCTCGCGGCGCTGAACGGCGTGGACCCTGGTCCCGTGAAGGCCCTCGACGAGCTCAAGGCCGCCCTCGCCAAACGCTGATGCGCCGCTCACTACCATGGAGGCCTCGATGATGACCCCCACCGCCACGCTGACGGAGACCGATTTCAAGGTCGCAGACCTTTCGCTCGCCGAGTTCGGCCGCAAGGAGATCACGCTCGCCGAGCACGAGATGCCCGGCCTGATGGCGATCCGTCGCGAGTACGCCGAGGCTCAGCCCTTGAAGGGCGCGCGCATCACGGGCTCGCTGCACATGACGATTCAGACCGCGGTGCTGATCGAGACGCTGACGGCCCTCGGCGCGGAGGTCCGCTGGTGCAGCTGCAACATCTTCTCAACGCAGGATCACGCGGCCGCCGCGGTCGCCGTTGGCCCCCGGGGAACGCCGGAGAGCCCTCAGGGCGTGCCCGTCTACGCCTGGAAGGGCGAGTCGCTCGAGGAGTATTGGTGGTGCACGGAGCAGGTGCTGCGCTGGCCGGAGGCCGTGGACGGGGGGCACACGGACGGCACGTCCGCGCCGGGCCCGAACATGATCCTCGACGACGGCGGCGACGCGACGCTGCTGGTGCACAAGGGCACCGAGTACGAGCGCGCCGGGGCCGTGCCCGATCCGGCAAGCGCCGACTCCGAGGAGTTCGGGGTCATCCTCTCCCTCCTGACGCGCTCGCTCGCCGAGGACCCGCAGCGCTGGACGCTGATCGGCGAAGGCATCAAAGGCGTCACTGAGGAGACGACAACGGGCGTGCACCGCCTCTACCAGATGGTCGAGACCGGCGAACTGCTGTTCCCGGCGATCAACGTCAACGACTCCGTCACGAAGTCCAAGTTCGACAACCTCTACGGCTGCCGACACTCGCTGATCGACGGCATCAACCGTGCCACCGACGTGATGATCGGCGGCAAGGTCGCCGTCGTCTGCGGGTTCGGCGACGTCGGCAAGGGCTGCGCCGAATCGCTGCGCGGACAGGGCGCCCGCGTCGTGATCACCGAGATCGATCCCATCTGCGCGCTGCAGGCGGCGATGCAGGGCTACGAGGTGCGGACGCTCGAGGAAGTGCTCGACACAGGCGACATCTTCATCACGACGACCGGCAACCGGGACATCATCACGGCCGAGAGCATGCGGCGGATGAAGCACCAGGCGATCGTCGGCAACATCGGTCACTTCGACAACGAGATCGACGTCGCCGGCCTCTCGCACGTGGCCGGGATCGAGCGGGTCAACATCAAGCCGCAGGTCGACAAGTGGGTCTTCCCGGGCACCGCGGAGCGCTCGAGCCACGCGATCATCCTGCTCTCGGAGGGTCGCCTGCTGAACCTCGGCAACGCGACCGGCCATCCCAGCTTCGTGATGAGCAGCTCCTTCTCCAACCAGACGATCGCCCAGATCGAGCTCTTCACCAAGAACGACGAGTACGAGAAGAAGGTCTACGTCCTGCCCAAGCACCTGGACGAGAAGGTGGCCCGACTTCACCTCGACGCGCTGGGGGTCAAGCTGACGCGGCTCACGGACGAGCAGGCCGCCTACATCGGGGTTCCGGTGAACGGTCCGTACAAGTCCGACCACTACCGCTACTAGCCAGGAGCGCTCTGCAGCGCGATGAGAGCGATGGTCCTCGCGGCCGGCCTGGGCACCCGCCTGCGCCCGCTTACCTACGAGATCACGAAGCCGATGGTGCCGGTGCTCGACCGGCCGGTGATGGAGCACATCGTCGACCTGCTCGACAGGCACGGGATCGATCGGGTGATCGCGAACCTGCACCACTTCCCCGACGCGATCCGCGAGCACTTCGGCGAGCGGATCCAATACCACTACGAGCCGGAGCTGCTCGGGACCGCCGGCGGCGTGCGTGCTTGCGCCGAGTTCTTCGGGGACGAGCCGTTCCTGGTCATCTCCGGAGACGCGCTCACCGACATCGACCTCACCGCGCTCGCCGCACGGCACCGCGAGACCAAAGGGATCGCGACGCTGTCAGTCAAGCAGGTCCCGGACACACGCGAGTTCGGGGTCGTGCTGCACGATCGCGAAGGCCGCATCACCGGCTTTCAGGAGAAGCCCAGCCCTGACGAGGCCCTGTCCGACCTCGGCAACTGCGGCATCTACGTGTTCGATCCGCAGATCTTCGACTATTTCCCGGACCGTGCGTTCGTGGACTGGGCGAAAGACGTGCTCCCCGTGCTGCTCGAGAACGACGTGCCGTTCTACATCCACGAGGTGCGCGAGTACTGGAACGACATCGGCTCGCTGGGCGAGCTGAGGAAGGGAACCTTCGACGCGTTGCGGGGCGAGCTGCGCCTGCAGGTCGAGGGACAGGAGCTGCGCCCGGGCGTCATCATCGCCGACGGCGCGGCCTTGCCCGAGGACGTGGAGCTCGAAGGACCGGCGTGGATCGGCCGCGGCGTGCGCATCGGCGAGCGTGTGCGCCTGATGTGCCCGATCGTGGTCGGAGACGGGGTGAGCATCGGCGACGGTGCCCAGCTGCGCGCCAGCATCGTCTTCCCGGGAACGGTGGTCCCCCCGGAGTCGATCTTGATCGGCGCGATCGCCGGGCACGGGGGCATCCTCTCGAGCCTGCGCGCGCGCGCGTAGTACCCAGAGCCGCTAGGACACGAGGTCGTAGCGCTCGCGCCGCTGCTGCTCGCGCTCTGACTCGGCGAGCGCCCGCACGAACAGCACGACGAGGGCGGTGCCCATCACGATCGACTGCTCGACCGCCATGATCAGCCCCGCCATCGCCTGGTCGTCCAGCGCGGAGATGCCCCATATGCGCGCATGGTGCACGTAGTAGGAGTAGAGCGCCGTGGGGGCGAACGCGAGTCCCATCCCGAGCGCTCCGACGAGCACCTTCGTCGAGCCCATGTACACGATCGGCCCGAGCCCGTCGAGGCGCAGCCGCGCGCGTATAGGTGAGAGCAGATGCCACCAGTAGAGGCTGCCAGCGATCACGAACGTGAGGTGCTCGAGCACGTGCACGAAGGAATCGCGAAGCGCCAGGTCATACGCGCCCGGCACGTGCCACGCCCAGATCACGGCGACGTAGAGCGCGACCGCGAACGCCGGGTGCGCCAACGGCCCGGCACGGCGCTCGACGTCATGCACGGTCCGCGTCAGCGGCCGCAGGATCACCTTCGTCAAGCCGAGGATCGCGAGGATCGGCACGAGATCGAGCAGCAGCACGTGCTGGAGCATGTGCGAGAAGAACAGCTGGTCGGCGAGCGCGTCCAGGGGCGAGATGAGGGCGACCAGCACGCAGAGCAGCGAGGCGATGAAGCAGCACAGCCTCCAGATGGGCGCATCCACGGCGCGCCGCGGGGAAGGGTCCAGGCGCACGTGGCGCCAGCGCCGGACGTAGACCCACGCGACGATCGCGACCGCGATCAGCACGCCCGGGCTGAGCGTCCAGGAGAGGTCCGGGCTCATCCGCGCCGATTGTCGCACTCGCGAGGGGCTCGGGATCGCCGCTGGAGCCCGTCCAGGTTTGCTGGACGTTGCGCGGAGGGCCATTTACATCCGCCGCGAGCAGGCGTAGCATCGAAAGCCGACTCCAAAGCCGACGAAGGGAGCCTACGATGCAGATCGACATCAAGGGTCGCAACGTCCCGGTGACCGTCGACATGCGCACGCACGTCGAACGCCGCCTGAACAAGGTGGCGCGTCAGGTTTCCGACCTCGCCCAACTCGAGGTGGAGATCTTCAAGGAGCCGAACCCGCGGGTCGCCAACTGCCAGGTGGCAGAGGCGACGCTCTACCTCAAGGGCGTCACGCTGCGAGCCCGCGATGCCTCGCCCGACATGCTCCATTCGCTGAACCTCGTCGTCGACGAGCTGGCGCGCCAGGTCAAGCGCCACCGCGACAAACTGCGCCACCGCCGCGAGGCGCATCGCGCCGCGTCGCGCGAAGCCGCCGGTGCGGCGGTGCGCGCCGCGTCGCAGCCGTCGCTGTAGGAGCGACGGCACGCGGGAGCGGCGCGCGAGACGCGGAATCCTCATGCGCCGCCCGGCGCGCGCGCAGCGGAGGTTTGGATCTGGCGCCCAGCGGGTAGCCACCGCGACGGGATGAGGCTCCTTGCTGCTGTCGGGGTTACGGGCTCGCTTTGGCTCGCCATGATGCTCGCCGTGCCCGACGCGGGCTTCGCCGCCTCGGGCTCGCTGCCCGCGCCGGAAGGCACCGCCCCGCGACCTGGGCCGGCGGTCCTCTACGAACAACCCGCCCGCGCTCCCCAGCTCGAAAATGAACCCGGCTCGGTGTGGCACGCGCCATCGATACTCGTCTCCGGCGCGAGCGCCTACCGGCACGGCGAGTTCGTCTACCAGGGCTACGTCTACGACGACCACGGCGCGAAGCTCGTCACCGATCCCACCAACCCAATGCACTCGCCCGGTGGCGACTCCTCCGGCGGAGACCTCTTCTCGGCGCCGACCGGCACCTACGACTATCCGAGCGGTCCGGGCTACGACGAAAACGCGGCCAACCTGATCGAGCTGCGCGTCAAGCCGCTCGCCGCAGCCACGGCGTTCCGCATCACCCTCAACACGCTGGAGAACGCCGAACTGGTCGCGACCGCCATCGCGATCGGGGGCACGCCCGGCGAAACCCATCCGTTCCCCTTCGGCGCAAACGTGAGTGCTCCGGCGCGGTACTTCCTCACGATCCACGGCAGCACGGCCGTGCTCACCGACGCGCTGACCGGGAAAGGAGTCCCGGGTCCTGCCCCGAGCGTCAGCGTCGATCTCCTGCGCCGGCAGATCACGGTCCTGGTGCCCCACAGCGAGTGGAACCCTGGCAACAGCACCGTGCGTCTTGCGGCTGGCGTCGGCCTGTGGAACGCCCCCACCAACAGCTATCTGCTGCCCGTCGCGCAGCGAAGCGCCACGCAGCCCGGTGGGGCCGGCCCTGACCCCGCGCCCCCGGCCTTCTTCGACGTCGCGTTCCGCTTCAATGCGCAGGAGGCCGTGCCCGGCACGCCGGGGCCCGAAAGCACGGCCAACCCGGCCTACTGGCGCGAGTCAGCACAGGGTCAGGCACTCACGAAGGGGGACATCAGCCCCTTCTTCGCGTCAGTCGACTTCGCCAAGCTTGCCTCGAAGGTCAACGACGACATGCCGAACGGCCCGACCGGCGTGCCGCAGAGCGGCGCCTTCGATCGCATCCTGGCCTCGCACTTCTCCGACGGGCAGGGCGCCGACTACGCCACCGGCGGCTGCGGGTCCTCAAAAGCATGCATCGGCGAGATGCGCGGGCAGCTGCTCCCCTACGCGATCTACGTACCGGGCGGAACCACGCCGCCCGCCGGCTTCGGCCTGACGCTGCTGCTGCACTCGCTGTCGGCCAACTACAACCAGTTCGAGGGCTCCCACAACCAGTCGCAGTTCGCAAACCGCGGCTCCGGGTCGATCGTGATCACGCCGTCCGGGCGGGGCCCCGACGGCTGGTACTACGACCACGCCGGCCAGGAGACCTTCGAAGTGTGGGCCGATGCTGCCTCCCACTATCAGCTGAACCCGTCGTTCACCGACATCGCCGGCTACTCGATGGGAGGGTACGGGACGTACAAGCTCGCCAGCCAGTTCCCGGATCTGTTCGCCAAGGCACAGCCGACGGTGGGGCCGCCCGGGTTGGGCATCTGGGTGCCGCCGGGCGAACCGCAGCCGGGCGGCAACCAGTCGCTCACGCAGCGCATGCTCGCCTCGGTGCGCAACGTGCCCTTCCTGATCTGGGACGAGACCACCGACGAGCTGGTACCGATCGCCGGCGTGCTCGAACAGGTGAACACGTTCGACAGCCTCGGCTACCGCTACGCATTCGACCAGTTCCAGGCCGGCGACCACCTGACGCTGGCGATCAACGACCAATACTCCCCGGCGGCGGCCTTCCTCGGCACCGATACCAGGCAGCCCAACCCGCCGCACGTGAGCTACGCGTACAACCCGACGATGGACTTCCCGGCCGATCAGACGACGGCCGGCCACGCCTACTGGATCTACGGGATCACGTTGCGAAACGGGGAAGGAAGCGCTCCGCTCGGCACGTTCGACGTGCGCTCGGAGGGCTTCGGAGTCGCGGACCCAACGCCCGCGGCCACGCAGCACGGAACGGGCGTGCTGAGCGGAGGACAGATCCCGGCGATCCCCTTCACCAGCCAGACCAAGACGTGGGGAGCAGCCCCCGCCGCGCCGGTCGCCGATGCGCTTGACATCACCGCCCGCAACGTCTCGAGCGTGACGATTGACGCGGCCAGGGGCAAGGTCGACTGCGCCGCGCAGCTGCGCGTGACGACCGATGGCCCGCTCAAAGTGACGCTCGCGGACTGTCCCGGCGGAGCCGCGCCGGTCACGTCCAGCTTCGGCGGCTGACGGGCCCGGGCACCGCGCAGGGCGAGCTCGCCCGACAGCTATCCTTGGCGCATGCCTTCCCTGCTGGATCGCGCGCTCAACGTCGGCGAGGCGAAGAAGTACAAGAGCTATCAGAAACGGGTCGCGCTGATCGGCGCCTTCGAGCCGGAGCTCGAACACGACAGCGACGCCGAGCTGCGCGAGCGGATGGATGCGCTGCGCGAGCGGGCGCGTGATGGCGAGTCGCTCGAAGCGCTGCTGCCCGAGTGCTTCGCGGTCGTGCGCGAGACCGGCAGGCGAACGATGGGCATGCGCCACTTCGACGTGCAGCTGATCGGCGGGATGGCGCTCCATGACGGGCAGATCGCGGAGATGAAGACCGGCGAGGGCAAGACGCTCACCGCGACGCTGCCGGTCGTCCTCAACTCGCTCGCGGTGCGTGATCTTGATTCCGAGGACGAGACGCCCGAGCGCAAGGGCGTGCACGTCGTGACCGTCAACGACTACCTCGCGCGTCGCGACGCCGAATGGATGAGCCCGATCTACGACGCGCTCGGCGTCTCCGTCGGGGTGCTCGAGAACATGCAGTCCTACGAGGACAAGCAGGTGGCATACGCCTGCGACGTCGTCTACGGGACCAACTCCGAGTTCGGCTTCGACTACCTGCGCGACAACATGGCCAAGGACCTCGCCGAGAAGGTCCAGCGGGGGCACTTCTTCGGGATCGTCGACGAGGTCGACAACATCCTCATTGACGAGGCGCGCACGCCGTTGATCATCTCGGGGGCACCCGAACAGGCCGCGGACCTGTACGTGCGGTTCGCGCGGCTCTCGCCGCAGATGAAAGCCGGCAAGACGCCGGAAGGCATGGACCCCCGCTCCAAGAAGCAGTTCGTCGCCGACTTCGACTTCGAGATCGACGAGAAGCACAAGACCGTCTCGGTCACCGAGCAGGGGGTCGCCAAGGCCGAGCGCTTCCTCGGCATCGACCACCTCTACCGGGCGGAGAACGGCCACCTCGTCAACCACCTGATCCAGGCCCTGCGCGCGGAGTCGCTGTACAAGCGCGACGTCGACTACGCCGTGATCGACGGTGAGGTGAAGATCATCGACGAGTTCACCGGGCGCATCCTCGAGGGCAGGCGCTGGTCGGAAGGGCTCCACCAGGCCGTCGAGGCGAAGGAGCGCGTGCCGATCCAGGAGGAGAACCAGACGCTCGCGACGATCACCTATCAGAACTACTTCCGCCTCTACGACAAGCTCGCGGGCATGACCGGCACGGCGCTGACCGAGGCGACGGAGTTCATGAAGATCTACGACCTCCCCGTCGTGCAGGTGCCGACGAACATGGAGATGATCCGTGCCGACCGCAACGATCAGGTCTACAAGACCAAGGAGGGCAAGTGGAACGCGGTCGTGATGGAGATCGCCGCGCGCCACGAGAATGGGCAGCCGGTGCTGGTGGGAACGATCTCGGTCGAGGTCTCAGAGCTGCTGTCCGAACGGCTGAGGAAGCGGGGGATCAAGCACACGGTGCTAAACGCGAAGCCCGAGCATGCGGCGCGCGAGGCCGAGACCGTGGCCGAGGCCGGGCAGCCCGGCGCCGTGACGATCGCCACCAACATGGCCGGGCGCGGCGTGGACATCAAGCTCGGCGGAAACCCCGAGCACCTTGCGCGTCAGCAGCTCGCGAGGGACGGCCTGGAGGCGGCCGACGAGGCCGAGCAAGCGGAACTGGTCCAGAAGGTGCTGCCAGGGGTTGAAAGGAGCGTTCAGGAGAACCGCGAGCGCGTGGTCGCCGCCGGCGGCCTGTTCATCTGCGGCACCGAGCGCCACGAGTCTCGTCGCATCGACAACCAGCTGCGGGGCCGCTCAGGCCGTCAAGGTGACCCGGGCGAATCGCGCTTCTTCCTGTCCGCCGAGGACGACCTCGTGCGGCTGTTCGCCGGTGACCGCATCTATCGGATCCTCGACAAACTCGGCGGCGTCGACGATGAGGGCAACGAGGAACCGATCGAGGCCGGAATGCTCTCAAAACAGATCGAGAAAGCG
>Ga0210408_10000830_pt1 | contig 34974 bp, 23 predicted proteins | sample IncBWH4MmetaG_FD_155471 | JGI IMG/M metagenome (GOLD analysis project Ga0210408, IMG submission 155471) | Forest soil microbial communities from Barre Woods Harvard Forest LTER site, Petersham, Massachusetts, United States - Inc-BW-H-4-M | ecosystem: Environmental > Terrestrial > Soil >... | reverse complement strand
GCCAACAGCGTGTTGTATGTGGGAGCACGGCCCATCTTCGTCGACATCGAGTCGCCGGAGAATCCCTTGTTGTCACTGGACGACGCTGAAGCCAAGCGAACCACAAGAACCAAGGCGGTCATTCTTGTGCACTTTGGCGGCTATCTCGCGGATCGCGCAGCCTGGCAGTCCTTCGCGCGCCGCGGCGGACTGCTTCTGGTCGAGGATGCCGCACATGCGCCGGGGCTGCCACAGGCCGGGACCTTTGGCGAGGCGGCGGCATTCAGTTTCTACGGCAACAAGAACATGACCACCGCCGAAGGCGGCGCGATCCTTGCTCGCGACCGCGCATTGAGAGAGACCATCAGGCGGGCGCGGTCCCACGGCATGACAAGCGGCACGCGGCAGCGCCTCGACAGCCGCAGCCCGGACTACGACGTCACAATCCTCGGGTTCAACTACCGGATGGACGAGTTGCGCGCTGCCGTTGGTCTCGCCCAGTTAAAGAGATTGAATGGATGGAATGACATCAGGCGACGTTTATCCCTGTACTATCGACAGCTCGTTGCGGAGCGTTGCCCCTCGGCGATGGTGCCGTTCGCTGATCCCTGGCCATCGGCGCATCATCTGATGCCGGTCGTGCTCCCACCCGCGATAAGCCGGCAGGCTGTGATCGATGGGCTACGGAGGGACGGTGTTCAGACCACTGTCCATTATCCGCCTGTGCATCGCCTGACGTTTTACAAAGACATCTGTCCAGATTGCTGTTTGCCGCGAACCGAGGAATTTGCCCGGCGGGAGCTCACGCTGCCGCTCCATCCGCGGATGACGCCGGCCAGTGTTGAACTCGTCGTGAATTCGCTTGCAGCCGCATTGAATGCGGAGGAGCAGATGAAGGCGATCGCATGACCATGCACCAGCACTCCGGCTCTCCTCCAGGGGTGCACGGGGAGGCACGCCGCGCCCTTGAAGTGGGCTTGCGGCGCGCGTTGGATATCGTCTGTTCTTGTGCGGCGATGGTCGTCCTCACGCCCATCGCTCTGGCCGTGGCGCTTACAATCCTGATCGAAGGCGGCAGACCCGTCCTATTCTCCCAGCTTCGCCTTGGACAGAATGGAAGGCCATTCCGGATGTATAAATTCCGCAAGTTCAAGCCGGATTGTGACAACTGTGGATGTCCGCTCACCATGGAGGACGACGATCGCCTCACCAGGATCGGCCACCTCCTTGCCGTGAGCAAGCTCGATGAGTTGCCGCAGCTCTGGAACGTTCTGCGAGGTGATATGTCGTTAGTGGGGCCACGACCGGAGTCGCTTGCGTTGGCCGACTGCTTCCGCAACGGGTTCGAGAAGATTCACGAACACAAGCCCGGCCTGTTTGGGCCGTGTCAAGTCCTGTTTAGGAATGAAAGCAAGCTTTATCCGGACGGGGTTGCTGCCGTGGAGTTCTATCGACAGGTTCTATTCCCGGCGAAGGCAGAGATCGACCTCGCCTATTACTCGCGCCGGACACTCGTTTCCGACCTTGGCTGGATCGTTCGGGCAACCTGGGTAATTGTCGTGGGCTCGCGCGTCGAACCGCATCTCGGTGGCCAGCCGAGACAAACCGGAAAATGAGGCGTGCATCATGATCACGGGTTACGCTGCCACAAAGATCCTCGTGACGGGAGCGGACGGCTTCATCGGCTCGCACCTGACAGAGGCTCTCGTTTCCGCAGACGCCCAAGTAACTGCTCTAGCCCAATATAACTCGTTCGACAGCCATGGCTGGCTTGACGATCTTCCGGAGCCGATCCGGGAGAGGGTAAATATCGTCCGCGGCGACGTCCGCGATGCCGCTTTCATCAGTCGGCTCGTGCACGGCCACGAAATCGTGTTTCATCTCGCCGCACTGATCGCGATACCGCATTCGTACGTTGCTCCGCAATCTTATGTGGAAACGAACGTGCTCGGCACCTTGAACATTCTCGAGGCGGCGCGGCAGCACGGCACCGAGCGTGTCGTGCACACATCGACGAGCGAGGTCTATGGCACTGCGCTGACGATGCCAATCGATGAATCCCATCCGCTGCAGGGGCAATCGCCATATTCGGCTTCCAAGATAGCCGCAGACATGATGGCGGAAGCGTTTGCCAGGTCGTTCGGCCTGCCGGTGGTCATTCTCAGGCCGTTCAATACGTTCGGACCGCGACAGAGTGAAAGAGCGATCATAGGCGCCACTATCCGGCAAGCGCTCGATCCTTCCTGCTCGGCGATCATGGTCGGCGACGCGACAACCGTACGCGATCTCACCTTTGTCACGGACACCGTGGCGGCATTCATGACTGCCGGGCTCTGCGAAAACCTGGAATACGGCCAAGCCTACAACGCTGGCAGTCAGCGGGCGATCATGGTCGGCGATCTGATCGACTTGGTCATCGAGCTGACATCCAGTCGGAAGCCCGTGGTCCGAGACAACAAGCGCTTGCGACCACCGAATTCGGAGGTGCGAGCGCTGCTCGCCGATTGCACCCGCTTTGCGCGGGCCACCGAATGGTCGCCACGACTCAAGCTGCGGGAGGGGCTGGAAAGGACGGTCGAATGGTGGCGTTACCGCCTTTCGGACAAGCAGGTCCGCCGGCAGAGGGACTTCATCACTTGACGGCTCCTTCTTCCGGCCAGCGGTGCGTTTCCTGTAGAGCAGCCGTCATGCCCGTTCTTTCCATGGCCGCGCCGACGCAGGCTCTCGCCGGGTTATCCATAATGCAGTTGACCAAACATTTGGCCCGAAACGATCAATGCAAGAACAGGCGCTGGAAGCACAGCAGCACAACATTTGTAGGAGATGACGAACACGCGTTCATATGGCCTTCTGAGGACGACTGTGACCAGGAGACCGATCCATGCACCAATCGCGCCAGTTCGCGGGTGCTCGCGATCAGACCTGGGATCCACAATTGAATGAAGTCCAATGAGCGGGCTGAGATAGCAAGGAACGCGCCAGTCGACAGCATAGCAAGTTGATATCCCATTGCGAACAGACCGCCGGCATGCCCTGGTTGCAAGGCACCTGAGTGCCCTGCACGACGGTCTCCGAATGTTCGCCAGTGCAGGTCCCGAGCACTTAATCCGGCCGGCAGGAGTCTCGGAGCAATAGATCACCCGTTTTTGCGGACGAGGCGCAGGCTACGAGGCATCGCGACGTGGCCCGCTGCGTTGAGTTCGAGCGTCGACAATGATATTGCTCCGTTCGTGCTCCCAGCAGTGGCGACTTGTGCGATATTCAAAGTGGGGAACGGCTCGACCGGCGGCCCCTCCAATGCAGGCGAAGCGTCGTCCTTTGCCGGGATGAATGAGCCATTGCTCATCGCCCAAATCGCGGCCTGTGTGCGGTTGTGAACCCGAATCTTGCGAAGGATGGCTTTGACGTGAACCTTCACGGTAGCTTCAGCCGTTCCCATCTTCCGCGCGATGATTTTGTTGGAATCGCCCAGAACAAGGCAACGCAAGATGGATTCTTGACGAGCGGACAACCGTGACCCACAACTGCCCTCGGCTGGTGCTGTCCATTTATTCGTTCCAACGTCGGCTCCAACTATTTCAACGTCTTCACCGCCGTCATCATCATCCCCAGCGTGTCCCGCGTCAGCGGCGCGGCCGTTGCAGTTGCTGTTGCAGTTGCAGTTGCAGGCTGGCCGGTCAGAGATGAGAGTCAAGACTTCTGTAGGTAAAAAAGTCACGCCGAGCATGACCAATTCGAGCGACTTGATAAATGTCTCGCCCGACGCGACCTTTGTCAAATACGCGTTGGCGCCCATTCGAAACGCCGACACCATCTCGGTCAGCTCATACTGATCGGCGAGCACGACGACACGCCCGCCTGGATACCGTCGCTTGAAAGACTCGATCTGCCTAAGTCCCGCGTCGAAATCGTCGCCCACATCTATCACGAGCAAGATGGGCTGCTCTTGCGCAAGCGTGCTCAGGACGTGATCATCTGCGCAGAATGTCGAAGCACTGATGCTAAAATCGGCCGCGCTCAAAATCCGAGCCAGGCCTTCCCTCAGCAGCACATTTGCCCCGACAAGAACGGTCATAATAGGCACGGTCCGAACCGGTATGTGCTCCGCTGCAGCCCTCGCTGATCTTCTGCCCCCAGACGACCGGGCCGCCCGGCATTCGTTCCCCGCCCCTTTCTCGCATTCCCGCGTGAGCAACGGTGCCCATACACGTGAGCCAAGAAAAGCTGCGTCACCGGACACCCGAACCTTTTTTTTCACAATGCGCTCCTACCCGCCATGCGTGTGCCGATTATGACCGTCTCCTTCAGCATGTGGGCATCTCGGCAATCGCCAAACAAGGCCGCACACGGGTGGCGGCAAGGCGCATAAGAGCTATCGGAAGCGGAACATTGGTACTCCCGCTGGAGTACCCCTCACAACCCGACGATAGTTCCCTGCTTTATATGGCACCGTTGAAGCAGCGCTCTCGAATGACAATCGCAAACCGCTGTGCGAGCAGCGTGACCGCCTGCCGCGCTCGATCCCGTCGCCGAGTTGATCGACTAAGTGCTTGAAGCGTTGCGATCGCTTCGGCCGCTTCATCGACGACGGCACGATCTGCCTCACAAACAACGCCGCCGAGGGGAGCCGCCGAACCACACCGGGCGGCCCGCGCCGAAGCGATACGAAGAACCTGACGGCTTGGTAGCCGGTTTGCTGGCTTGTTTCCGATCGGCGTACGCTCATGCGGCGCCCCAACCGCTACAGTCCATTGTTTCCGTCGATTCCCGCTATGGCGACATCGTCTCATTCCTCGGGGAGCTGTGGATCGAGGGCTTCGAGAAGGCCATCGCATTACGCCGGCGGCCTGGAAAACGTTCCTCGAAGCCGATGTCGATACGGCGGCGATGAGTGGAATGCTGATGCTCGCCGACATCGCCCGGGGAGATAAAAAGATGAAGATGCACTGTCGGCCGCAGCATTCGACAAACCGCCGATCGGGTCGTCATCCTCAATGAATGGCGACCTGCGAACTGGCAACCAATGCACGGTATCGATCCGCTGCATCCCCGAGGAAAGTCGGCCGCAATGAACCCTGTCCGTGCGGCTCGGGAAAACACAGGAAATGCTGCGGACTCAAACCAGCGCTGCCAGAGGGTTGCGCCAATCTTCAGGACAACTACATCGCTTGAATCATCTGGCCGCCAATCGCTCTATCCGAAAGTCGTCCAGCTTCTTACCGGATCGGAGCTGTGTCCTCAACCAGCGAGGACGTTTGCCACGGCCGGCCCAGGTCTCCGCGGGATCATTCGGATTTCGATACTTAGGGAGAACCTTTGGGTAAGGGCGACGCTCGCGCTTGAGCTTATCATCGGCGAAGCCAAGTCTATGCAAGCGATCGTCGAGCTTGCTTTTCTCAGCCGCTATTTTGCGACTCAATTCGGCGACCACCTCTTCATGAAGGTTCCATAGCTCATCCACGGACATCGATTTTAGACCGCGGTTTTGCATTTCTTCCAAACCAGACGGTTTGTGTCCCAACATCATAATTCACAAGCTAGAAGCTCCGGGAATCGGTTCAATGGTTAGAGTGGGGTACTCAATCTATGCCCTCCCACCAACAACTCGGTCTTTTTCGCTAACGAATGAGCGCGAGCCCTACTGCAATTTGGTGGAGTATAGTTTTGGAACCTCCTTAGCAGCTCCGCCCCGCATTTTGCGTCGGCGTCGGTCATGGAGCTTCTAGCGCAACTCATGATCGATCACATGGCGATGACACGAATGCCAAGACAAACTCACTTGGATCGCGGGATACGCGTGCAAGGCTGGCATTTGGCACAGGGATTTAATTCGAAACAGTGTTGCACCCCGAAAATTGAGGCGCATTCGCTCTGGGCGCTTTTAGAAACGCTCAGAACTTCGGTTGCTAGGGAGGCTGGAAGAATGGCTTCATCTTTTCAAGAATTTCCGCCGCGTGAGCTTTGATCTCCCAAGTGAGGGCATCGTTAAAGCCGCGCGCGTAACGATGGATGGTATCTCTATCCGCTGTAACTTTGGTTGGCACTCCGTTGATCGTGATCCATCCAATCAACGCTTTGCCGTCCCACTCGGCCGTACCGATCTGTTCACCCGACATTGATTACCTCTTGCACGCCTTTTCGCAGGCCTTTTTTTTGGCGAATCGGAGCGATCAGTCAAAGCCGCAAAAGAAGTAGTCAGAAGGGGGTTCCGGCGGGCGGGTCCGCGCGCCCGCCGCGGTCCGCGCAATCATCCGTTAGGCGAAAGCTCAGCGCTCCTTTGGATAGGTCGACAGTCCGGCGAGCCAAATCACCCAACCGAAATTTGCCAAAGTGAGAGCCGTCCAAACGAGGTACCCCGCCTGAACCTTTGTGCCTCCATCGCGGAGATGCATTAAATAGAGGGGATGATGAAAGGCGACGCCATCTGTCCCAACTGCAACGCCGGTTTCCGGCGCATAGAGCTCTTGACCCGCCGAGGCGTCAAAGGCGAATACCGCTGCCCTATATGCGATCAGCTTCTAGAGACCTTCGACGGTTCAAGAGAAATAGCCTACCGGCTAACCGTAACGCCCATGAAGGCAAGAGCCGAAAGAGCCGACCAACTTACTCAATTTGGATACGCCGTTACTTTCAGGGCTCGCCACAGCGATTGACAACCCGTCCCAATACTCGCCAATATTGCAACGGAGGTCGCTGCTACAACGAGAACCATGTGATTTTTGCGTTGGTCGTCCGGAGCCGACATCTTACGGCTTGACGTAGGTCCACCCCTGCTCTTCCAGCTCCATTACGCGCACGACGCCGGACTTGACTTCTTGCGCCTGCGGAACGATCGGTATGTCCTTGTTCTCGACCTTGTGCATGTTTTCCCGGGTGTTGCCACAGGCTTTGAATGAGACTTCTGGCGTACTCAGCGCCATCGTCTCGATCCGCGCCTTCACCGGCGAGGTGTCGTCGCGCAGCATGTGCAGTCCTGGCCCGAACGTAATCACCTCGATCTTCACCTTTTCGCCGAGCTCCCTGTAATGTTGCGTGACGTTCAGTGCGTTGTTGAGGGCGAGATTCATTTCCGCAGGATCGTTGGCATTGACCTGCAGGATCAGACGATGTTCTTGGTTCTTCGCTGCAAGGGGAGCCATGCGTGCAAAAGCCGATTGGTTCCGTATCTTCGCGGTAGCCGTCGGCTTTGCAGGCTTTGTACGATGGGCGCTCGGCTTCTGCGCCGCAGCAGAGTGCTTCGGTACCAGGAGCGGCGATTGCCAGGCCTCCTGCGCCGCAGATGACGACGTGGCCACCAGGAGCGCGACCACCCCCATCGTGGCGACTCTCAAGATATGGCGGAACCTGCTCATCGTCCGTCTCCCATGGAGGTAGCCTGCCGCTCACCGTCAGTTGTTGGATGCGGCCATTTGCATGCCACGGCAATCTTCGCGCGCACCGCCTCCAGCCCGGCCAGAGGAAAAATTCCATCCTGCGCGGTTCCTATCCTGGGCGAGAGGTGCACGGCCAGTTCGCCCTCGCCCGGAAGCGACCGGATCAAGCCAACCGCATCGCCCCTAAACGCGACACCGTCGCTAAAGACTGCGACGCCCGCCGCGATTTGCACCGGCTGGGCGCCATTGATGCGGTAGGAAACGACGTAGTCCTCGCCACGACCGGAGACGACAGGTCCGGCGACTGCAAGTTCAGCGTGTCCACTGCGGCAGCGAATCGACAGCTGCATCCTGGAGCCGCTCACATCCTCCCGAGATGCAATGGTGGCCGTGGCGATCGGAGTGTAGTCCACGGGCGAGCTCGTCTGGCTGATGATCCAGCCGTCCGCCCTGGGTGCCGGACGAGCCGGAGGCACGATGGCGCGCTTGTTCAGGCACTCCAACTGGTCCGTCCGCTCCATCGGAGAGCAGATGCGAAGCTGCGCCTTCGGATCGTCTGCCGCTCGCGCCAGCCCGCTCCCTTGCATAATCGCGAGCGTGGCCGTGAACAGGATGGTCGCGCGTTTCATTGCGAAGCCTGCGTTGCGCGCAACTGATCATCGAGCCATGCCTGCGCGGCAGGGAATCGCACAAGCCCAGGAACCGTCGCACCGAGATTGATTGATTTCCATTTCGGATCGAAGCCAGGTGCCTGCAACTTGTCGATCTGCGAGAACAGATGGTCGACAAACCGCGCAACGCGCTCAAAGCGATTCGTATTCGTCGGCCAATTGTAGGCAACCAGCGCGGTTGGCACGGCAATCGTCGCCACACGTTCGCCCTGCTTGATCAGGCCTGGATAATCGGTCGCATCGAGAGCAGCGGGAAGATAATAGTCCTCCAGCTTGCTTTCGTAGGGGACCGGCAGGAACTTAAATCCCGGCTCCCAGCGCCCGCGCACGAAAGCATCAACCGGCTTCGAGGTAATGAACACAACCGCCGCCATCTCGCCTTTGCGCATCTGTTCCAGCGCGACCTGATGCGGGATGAACATCCTCTCCACATCCAGACCCAGACGGCTGAAGATCAGCGGTCCTGAATAGGCAGCAGCAGTGCCCTGGGTATTGAAATTCACCTTCTTGCCGGCGAGGTCGTCGAGGCTCTGAATCTCGGGCCGGACGAAGACATGCAGCTCGGACGGGAATAGATTGAGCAGGTAGGCCAGCCGGCGCTGGATGTCCGGTACCTGGCGCTTGTACTCGTCAAGCACGTCGGAATTGATGATCGCCGCATCGATGCCACGCAGATAGAGCAGCGAATTCACGTTTTCCGTGGCCCCCCGCGTCACGACCGGCAGAACATGCAAATTGTCTCCGTCGTCAACCACGCGGGCAATCTCTGCTGCAAGGCGGATAGGTGTGCCCTCGATGAGGCCTCCGGCAAGACCGACCGTCCAGGCATTCATCGTCACTTGCGGCGGCGGCTCATTCCGCACCGGACGAACGCTTTGCGTCCGCGCATTTTTTGTCCATGCCTCCGCCGAGGAAGACTGAACGAGCAGGAACAGCGGCGCCAATGCCGCGAGCAAAAGCAGCGGGCGCGTTCCAGGAAGTCTGTTCATCACCGTCTCCTTTTCTGACGCGTTTCGCCTCCGGTCCCGCCGCCACGGCTGTTTGGCCCGGAGCATCAGTGACGCAGCGCGTCCAGCCGCTCCGTCGCCTCCTTGATTCCGCCGGCTTGGGCCTTCGCGTAGAGATCTCGTGCCTTCGCCGCGTCGCCGCGCGTCCCATACGTTCCCCATTTGCGGAGGATGAGCGGATCGTAGGTCTCTGCCAGCTTGAAGCTCGCCTGAGCACTGCCTGTATCGGCAGCGCGCTCGAGCATACTCCGCGCCGAGGAGATATCGCCCTGACCGAGCAGCACGCTCGCTCGCACAACCAGCCTTGCCGCTTGGGCAGCATTCTCGGGCGTGAGCTGAGGCTCGCCCCGGGCTTCTGCGATCGTTGCCGGACCTGCTGCAACCGGCTTCGTCGCCTCTGCTTCGCGCTTCTTGTCTCGCGTGACTTGGCCGGAGGTCGTGACTGCGGGTGCATCTTGCTTATTCCGTTCGGACGGAAGCTCCCGCTCCAGCCGCGTTACGCCGTCGCGCTCCAGCTGCAGCGATCGTTTGAGCTCCGTCGAGCCATGCTCCGCGACTTGCCTCAGCCGTGCAGCCTCCGCGCGCGCCTTGGCGGCGAGCGCAGTCTGCGTCTCGACGCCGCGCCGGGCCGCCGCGAGCTCCCGCTGCAGGCGTGCTGCACGCTCCCACTCCTGCACGAGGGATTTTCGCAGCTCTGTCGCGCTGCTTTCCTCGGCCTGCTTGAGGCCTGCCGCCCGGTCGCTGATGCTGCGACTCTGAGCCTCGTACGCATAGATCGTCGTATGCACCATCGAGAGGTCTCGGGTCAGTACCTCAGCCCTATCGTGCTCTTTTTGCAGCGATCGCTTCAATTCCGCGGAGCCCTTTTCCACGACCTGCTTGAGCTGGGTGGCGTCCTCGTTAACCTTGGCAGCCAGCGCAGTCTGCGTCTCGACGTCGCGCCGGGCCGCCGCAAGATCCTGCTCCAGCCGTGTGGCACGTTCCCGCTCCTGCTGCAGCGAATTGCGCAGCTCCGCCACGCCGCTCTCGGCCGCCCGCTTGAGGTTCGCCGCCTGCTCGCCCGCCTTCCGCGTTTGCGCCTCGTAGGCGTATATCTGGGTGCGCGCCGTTGAGAGGTCCTGCGCTAGCGTCTCGGCCCTGTCGTGCTCCTGCTGCAGCGATCGCTTCAGCTCCGCTGAGCCGCTCTCGACGGCCTTCCTCAGCTGGGTCGCATCGTCGTTCGCCTTGGCTGCCAACGCTGTCCGCGTCTCGACATCGCGTCGCGCCGCCGCGAGATCCTGCTCCAGCTGCACTGCGCGCTCCCGCTCGTGCTGCAGCGACTCGCTCAGCTCCGCCGTGCCGCTCTTGTCCCCCTGCCTGAGGTCCATCGCCTGGTCGCTGTCCTTACGGGCTTGAGCCTCGTGCGCGTAGATCGTCGCGCGCGCCATCGAGAGCTCCTTGGTCAGTGACTCGGCCCTGTCGTGCTCCTGCTGCAGCGATCGTTTCAACTCCGCAAAGCCGCTCTCCGCGACCTTATTCAGCTGGGTTGCGTCGTCGTTCGCCCTGGCCGCCAATGCCGTCTGTGTCTCGACATCGCGCCGCGCCGCCGCGAGGTCCTGCTCCAGCCGCCCCGCGCGCTCCCGTTCCTGTTGCAGGGACTCTTTCAGCTCGGCCGCGCCGCTTTCCGCCGTCTGCTTCAACTGGGTCGCGTCGTCGTTCGCCTTGGCTGCCAACGCCGTCTGTGTCTCGACATCGCGCCGCGCCGCCGCGAGATCCTGCTCCAGCCGCCCCGCGCGCTCCCGTTCCTGTCGCAGGGACTCTTTCAGCTCGGCCGCGCCGCTTTCCGCCGTCTGCTTCAACTGGGTCGCGTTGTCGTTCGCCTTGGCTGCCAACGCCGTCTGCGTCTCGACATCTCGCCCCGCCGCCGCAAGGTCCTGCTCCAGCCGCTCCGCGCGCTCCCGTTCCTGTTGCAGAGACTCTTTCAGCTCGGCCGCGCCGCTTTCCGCCGTCCGCTTCAACTGGGTCGCGTCGTCGTTCGCCTTGGCTGCCAACGCCGTCTGCGTCTCGACATCGCGCCGCGCCACCGCAAGGTCCTGCTCCAGCCGCTCCGCGCGCTCCCGTTCCCGTTGCAGGGATTTTCGCAACTCGGCATACTCACTCTCCGACATCTGGTTCAATTGAGCCGATTCGGCAGGAGGCTTGTGCAGTGTCAGCAGCCTCTCGAACAGCGCCGCCTGTTCCTGTTCCAGCGCCTTCTGCAACTCCTCCGTATCGCCTGTGGTTGCTTGCGCAACCAGCGCCGGCTTGTCGCTGAACCGGCTCGCTTGCACCGTCTCGAGCTTGTGATCGCCCGCTGTCCCGCCAAAATCAACGTTGCCCGCGGCGATCGCGAGCTGGGTGTTGGCGCGCGCATCCGCCCGTGTGTGCCGCGCTTCGGGAAAACCCTGCGTTTCCGACGCCCACGTCGTCGCGAGAAAGGTCGCGGTTATCCAAAGGGACGCGGCTCGCGGCCGCGCGGGAAGGAGTCTCAATGCCCTTTGAGTAAATTGCCCAGCGTCCAACTCGATGCACGAGCCGGCAATTTCGCGGGCTTTTTTCATGCGGTCGTTGAGAATGACGCTTCTTCCATTCTTGCCCGACGCATCCACAATCACCTGTCGCATGGTGACATGGCCTATTCTGGTGGTTCATCGTACAATTGATCGACGCCGCGAATTCCATTCCTCGCATCGATCACAACTACCTATCCCTTTTGGATTAGGGGGATCGCAACATCACGCCGCATGTTCCGGCATGGAATAAATCGGCGCGTCCCGACGACACCTTCAGCCGCGCCGACTTTGACTTCTCACCCGGCTTTGTGTTTACGAGCAGGGCTCCAACTAAGCTAAGCATGGACGATGAAATCGCTGCCGTGCAGGTTCACGGCAGCGACGTTTTTCAATAGCAGGGTGTCATGACCATCGAGTGTGACCAACGTGTCGCTACCTTGCTGGGTCTCGGTCGGAAGAGCCGAGGCTGAAATATTGCTGAATTGGCTGACGTCGATCTTATCAATGCCGACCTCGAAATCGGTTATCGTGTGCTGCACCGATGGACCTGAAGGAGTTGGCGCGAATACGAACTGGTCCTGTGCGGCCGTGCCGGTAAGCACGTCCTGACTATTGGTCGCTAAAATCACGTTCGTGCCGGACGTGCTTTGCGGCGTGATGTTGGGCGCCGCCCCAGGCTGAGCGGGACTTTGAACCGTGGTTAAATTGCTGGTCGAGACGACCGACGCCGGGCTGCTCCAAGAGAATGGGTCTGCAATCTCCAGCACGCGACCATCGCTGACGTGCGAATTGCCGTAATCGGCGACATAGAGGTTTAGCGTACCGGGATCGTCGTTAGGATCGCTGCTCGGCGCGAGCTCCAGGTCCTTGACGTGGGCCGACGTGGGGCCGACCGGATTGCGATATCCTTCGAGGACGTCGAGCTTTTGCAGGATGCTGCCGCTGCGGTCGACGACCCAGATGTCCGGGCTGAAGCCGCCGCCGACAAAGAAGACGTCGTGACTTGCGTCGTAGCACAACGCCTCGGGATCCTTGATTTCCGTGGGGAGAACGGTGGTCGAGAAGACCTGCGTGCCGGTGTTGTTGATCTCGACGATCGAGCGCGATGTCGGGCCTGCGACCTGATCACCGTTGCAGATGAACAGGTGGCCATTGTTCGGATTGACCGCCACGTCCTCCGGGTCATTGCAGGCGAGCGGCTTGAGGTCAAATTCTCCCAGCTTGGCGGTGGGATTGCTCGGATCGACCCAGTACAGCTTGAACTTGTCGTCGTCGGAGATGTAAAGGTGCCCTGTGCTGGGGTCGAAGGTCAGGCCTGTCGGCTCCTTTGTGAAGTTCAAGAGGCTGAACGATTGGATCAGGGTGCCGTCGGGTTGCAGCTTCCACAGGTTCGTGCTGCGCAAGAACGGACTCTCCTCAACCTCCGAGTCGCTGGTGAAGAGCCCTTGTCCGGGCACATAGGCGATCCCCGAGGGATCGGTGCTGCCGAGCGCCGCCATGTCGTGAGCCGCAACGACGTGTGGTCCGACGGGTGCCGTATCGTCGTTGGCGATGGTGCCGAGGCCCTGGCCGTCGAGTATGGTGCCGCCGTTGGTCGCACCCGTCAGATTGACAAAGAACGTCTCGTTGGGCTCATAGGTCGTGTCACCTCTGATCGTCACCGACACCGTCTGCGTCGAGGTGCCGTTAGCGAAGTTGAGCGTGCCCGAGGTGGCCACGTAGTCGGCGGTGCCGGTCGTACCGGCTGTCGCCGTGCTGTTTGCGGTGGCGTAGTCTACGGAAAAGGCTGCGCTGCCGGTGTGGCTTACCGTAAAGGTGGCGACCTTGGTTCCAGAATTGCCCTCGGTGATGGTGACGTCGTCGATCGAGATGTTGCCAACGCCCCCCGCAGTGTCGTCGTTGACGATGGTGCCGGTGCCCTGACTCTTGGTGATTGTGCCGCCATTGGTCGCGCCCGACAGATTGACCGAAAACGTCTCATTGGGTTCGACGGTCGTGTCGCCATTGACGGTCACCGAAATGGTCTTGGTGAGATCGCCGGCGGCGAAGCTCAGTGTACTCGTCGGCTGCGCAACATAGTCGCTGCTGGCCGTGGCCGTGCCGTCCGCCGTGGCATAGTTGACGTTGAAGGCTGCGGTTCCGCCGCTCCGGGTGACCGAGAAGGTTGCGACCTGGGTTCCAGAGTTACCCTCGGTGATGTTTACATCGCTGATCGAGATGTTGCCGACGCCCGCCGCGGCGTCGTCGTTGACGATGGTGCCGGTGCCCTGGCTCTTGGTGATGGTGCCGCCATTGGTCGCGCCCGACAGATTGACTGAAAACGTCTCATTGGGTTCGACGGTCGTGTCGCCATTGACGGTCACCGAAATGGTCTTGGTCAGATCGCCGGCGGCGAAGCTCAGCGTGCTCGTCGGCTGCGCGACATAGTCGCTGCCGGCCGTGGCCGTGCCGTCCGCCGTGGCATAGTTGACGTTGAAGGCTGCGGTTCCGCCGCTCCGGGTGACCGTGAAGTTTGCGACCTGGGTTCCAGAGTTGCCCTCGGTAATGTTGACATCGCTGATCGAGATGTTGCCGACGCCCGCCGCGGCGTCGTCGTTGACGATAGTGCCGGTGCCCTGGCTCTTGGTGATGGTGCCGCCATTGGTCGCGCCCGACAGATTGACCGAAAACGTCTCATTGGGTTCGACGGTCGTGTCGCCATTGATGGTCACCGAAATAGTCTTGGTGAGATCGCCGGCGGCGAAGCTCAGCGTGCTCGTCGGCTGCGCGACATAGTCGCTGCCGGCCGTGGCCGTGCCGTCCGCCGTGGCATAGTTGACGTTGAAGGCTGCGGTTCCGCCGCTCCGGGTGACCGAGAAGGTTGCGACCTGGGTTCCAGAGTTACCCTCGGTGATGTTGACATCGTTGATCGAGACATTGCCGACGCCGGGGTTGCTGGTGGCCCCGGAAATCGCGAAGTTGGCGGCGGTGACGACGGCACCCGTCTGCAGCGTAGCCAGTGCAGTGCCGGCGACGGGACCGGAGCCGTCCGCGTCCCACATCATTGAGCGGGTGGTGGTGTTGTACAGAAATTGGCCATGACCGGCAGCGGTGCCCTGAGTCCCGGTCACGGTGGCGAACCAGGTCGGGTCCAGGACAAGTGTTCCGGAGCCATTGTCCACGAGGCCGCTACCCTGGGTCAGCCCGTAGTCGCTGGCGGTGATGCCGAACCTGTCCTCGACTGCGAAATCCGTGATGGTGACGGTGTTGGCGGCGTTGGCGGGGCCGAGCACGAACGTATCAGCACCCGCGCCACCGGTGAGCGTATCCTTGGCGCCGCCGCCGCTGATGATGTTGGCGTTCGAGTTGCCAACGATCGAATTGACCTGGGCGTTGCCCGTGGCGCTGATGGCGCCCGCGGATTCGAGCAGCACCAACCGCTCGAGGAATGGGCTCAGGCTATAGCTGGCAGTGCTGTAAACCCTGTCGGTGCCGCCGTCGTCGACGCCAGCCACCGTCGTCTCGCTGACGACGTCGTTCACGTCGTCGACGTAGTAATCGTCGTTGCCGGCCCCGCCGAACATGGTGTCGGCGCCGGCATCACCGTGCATGGCGTCGTCACCGGTCCCGCCCAGCAGCGTATCATTACCGGCGCCACCGTTAAGGTGATCGCGCCCGCCGAGGCCCGAGATGGTATCGTCCGCTGCCGTGCCTTGGAGATTAGGATCGTCAAGTTCAGTGCCGGTGATGGTTGCCATGATGCTGAACTCCCGGAAGCGCAACTGGGCTTGCTGCTGCACGCGGAACGAATTGCGGTATCAAGTGGAACAGGGCCTGCCTGTTACCCATGCCGCAACAATGTAGGCCCACTCGTGTTCTGGCTCACCCGCAACGAGGGATTACCTCCTAATTTCCAAGTGATCTTAGATCGATGACTTAAGATCGTGGAAACGGTGTGCATGCTCTCTTCAACGCACCACCAGACCTTGAGGACCATCCACAACGCGCTGTCGAATGCGCGATCGCTATTAAGGCCTGGAGCGAGGGCTTTCGTCGGCGCGACCCTGCCCCGCGGCAATCGAGCTCGGCCGCACGCTGGCGTTTCATTGGCCAGTTGGGTAAGGAAGCGCTGGCTGGAATGGCGCTGGTCATCTCTTTTGTAATCCTGATGTTCAACGTCGCAAACGGTGGCTTGGGCGGCGGTGTCGCGTCGTCCATGGCGCGCGCACTCGGCGGGGGCCGGTTGGACGATGCGCGCGCGATTGTGGTGCACTCCTTGATTTTTGCTGTAATCTTCGCCCGACTCGACTGAGCGTCCGCATCGGGCTGTTCAGACTACTCGGTGGCAGTGGAGCTGTTTTGGAACGTGCGCTCTCCGAGGTCCGCTCCGCGCCGATAGCAGCCCTTAGCCCGAAGTCCCATTTTAGCTGCGCACAATCCGCTCCAGACGGCGAGGGCCGCATCTTCGATGCTTGCACTGTCGTCTAACAGTGCCGCTATCTGAACAGTAAGATACATGATCACGCGTCTATTAGACGCATTGGAAACTCAATCATGGAGGTCTTTGCTCCTATGGTACTTTAACCTGCAACCGATCTGGGACGAAACCATGAGGTATCATCTCAATTCATCGTGGATGTGGGGTTGTGTTGTAGTTGCGTTGGGAGTCCCGGCGCCCGCTGTCCCTGCTGTGGCGGAAGAAGCAGGCCAATGGTTCGGTCGAGCCGTTCTAGTCACCCATCAAGCAAGGGATAGCGCGCGTGCTTCACGTGCCTGCGAGGAAGGAGATCTCCATGGCTGACCACCCCACCATTTCGACTGAATCCGACCTGGCATCGCGGGCACTGCCGACCACCGTGGTCACTCGCCGCTCGCTGCTCGGCGGGGCCGGCATCGCGGTTGGCGCCGCGGTGCTTGCGTCTCCGCCGAGCATGCCGGGAATCGCCCCGGCCGCGGCGCAGCCTGTGAGCGCGGACCTGCGACCGCTCGACGCGGCGTTCAAGCGCCGCGCCTTCGAAGTCCGAGAGGTCCGCGCGAGCAACAACGAGAAAATTCCCATCGCGCCCCACCCGACGAATGGCGATGAGGCGCGCTACACCAACAAGATCGGTTCCGATTCTCGGGGCCTGCCGCACGACAAACGCGGCGAAGTGGAACAAGCTACATGGCAGGCCCTCCATACCGCTTGCCAGTCGGGCGATCCCGCTGATTTTGAGAAAATCCCGCTCGGCGGCACTCGCAAGCTGGTCAATCCCGTAGGCACACAGGCCGTCAGTCTCAGCGGCATAAACCCTACTCAGATTGCGATACCACCGGCACCGGCCCTTGCAAGTGCGGAGCGCGCCGGCGAGGCGGTCGAGGTATATTGGCAATCCCTGCTTCGTGATGTTCCGCTTACCGAGTTGCACGACGACACCTCCAATCGCGACGTGCTTTCAGCAACCGAGGAACTCAACAAGCTTGCCGATTTCCGGGGACCGAAGTCTGGTGGGCGGGTCACACCCGGTACGCTGTTCCGTGCCAATGCGCTTTATTTCGACCCGACTGATCCGAACGGCCGCTCCGTCACGCCTCCCGGCGTTTTGGACGGCCCGCTGATCTCGCAATTCCTGCTCCGGGACGTGCCCTATGCCGCACAGTGGATCAGTGCTCAAATTCGCACCGCATTGCCCGTCAACGAATTCTTGACCGAATACGAGGAGTGGCTGGCGATCCAGAACGGCGCCGCACCGAAACGCCAGTTGCAGTTCGACGCGACACCGCGATACATCACGACAGGAAGAGATCTCGCGGAGTATATCCACACTGGTCCTGCACTTGGGTGGGCGGCAGCACTGATCCTTGCAACCCCCGGAGGTGGGACGGACCAACGCTACTCCGGGATCTATCCAGCGGCAGAGCCCGTGTCCTACCCATCGAACCCGTATCGGAAATCGAAAACCCAAGCCCCTGCGGGTGCCACCTTCGGGTTAGCCCACGTGCAGGCAGTACTCGCCACGGGGATCAGTAACTCCGTCCGCGCGGCCTACTGGCAGAAGTATTTCGTGCACCGAGCTGTGCGACCGGAAGCCTACGGCGGTCTGGCGCACCATCGCCTCGCCAATGGCGTGAGCGACTACCCGTTGCATGATAACTTCCTGAAATCGGAAGCCCTCGATCGCAGTAAAGCCAAATACGGCACCTATCTTTTGTCACAAACCTATCCGGAGGCCGCGCCCCTTCACTCCACCTATCCCGGCGGTGCCACGAGTGTTGGTGCGGTCACGGCTACCATATTGAAGGCGTTTTTCGACGAGAGCCGCGTCATCGCCAACCCGGTACAGCCCGATCCGGCTGACCCGACGAGGCTCGTGCCCTATAGCGGCCCACCGCTCACGGTTGGTGGAGAGTTGAACAAGCTCGCGGTGAATTTCGGTTTCGGACGGAATTGGGCGGGCATCCACTGGCGTTCCGATGCTTCCGCCTCAATGGCGCTCGGCGAGGACGTGGCTATCGGCATGCTGCGGGACGAGCGCACGACCCTCCGCGAACCCTTCGACGGCTTCTCCTTCACGCGCTTCGACGGCAGCCGCGTGACAATCTGACAGCAGCCGGGCGACGCCCCTGCCGCGAGGCGCCGGCCCGGTCCTGTGAAGCGGAAGCGTTTATGCCGGACAGCCTATTGGTGGAAGCTGAGCGCGGCGCCTGCTCAATTGACGACGGTCCAAGCCAGGGACGATCCTCATTCTGATCATCTTACGATGCGCGTTGGGAAACAAGGCAGCACGCTCGGAGTCGACCTCGCTCAAGACCGCCTGCACATCGTGCATGCGCTGTTCGAGCGTAAAGATCTGGGAGCCACGATCCGACATTCGGTGCCACGCTTATCAAACAGGATGACGCGACAGAATGACGCGAGAACGAAAATCGGCTTCGATCCGGCGATTGCCAGATGGCCTCGACATTTGACACAAAGCCGGGCACGAACATCAGTTCGAACGAGCCCTCGCCCAGGACCTGATCGGACCGGCAACCAGCCGGTAGTGCGGGACCCAAGCCGCGTTCCAGCTTTCGAGCGTCGCTCCGCACACGTCGCATTGGAAGCTGTCGATCTCGCGACCGTCAGCCATGGACTCGGTGCGGCGATAAATCGCCCCGCATCTGCAGGCCCGGTGAAACGATTCAGTCATGCTGCAACATGCGCTTCGGACCGCTCGATTACCAGTTACATCACTCGCGACCGATGAGCGCGGCTAGGAAACCCAGCCTTAGGAACCTTGCCCGCTTAGGCGATTTATCAGGCTTATTCCCCCCAAGTCGGAGTTATCCTGCGCGCCAACAGCGCAGAATGGCAGCGCCAGTGCCTGCACCCGTGAATAGAGCTACAGCCGAACCTCCAACGAGTGGCTACGCCCTTGTGGTGGACCGCCAAATGAAGACCGAGTTCAAGACGAAGGACCGCGCCCTTAAAGCCGCTAGAGACCTGAAGAGCCGTTTTCCGATGCTCCATGAGCCCGATCGCGCTCGGCGGGAAAGCCATCTATCGCGCGACAAATGGATGACGGAGCACGGTTACAGGCAAGTGCTGCGAGGCAGCCCGTATAGTTGAACAAGTGGCGTTCGCTGCAGCGTTAGAACTCTTGCGTCGCTGCTGACGAGGCGGGCTGCGTCATTCTGTCTTAGATGTCTGCAGAAGCGAAACGAAACCTCCTCAACCAAGTTGATCCTTGTGCAAAAAATTTGGAATGGAGGGAAACGATGGCTAAAGCAAAAACTGCTGCGATGCTTTCCTTGGTAGGCGCTTTGTCACTAGCCTCCTATGGATCAGCCAATGCTGCGCCGCTCACTCCGCTGTCTGCAGCCGCGAAGCCGACTGCGCAGGAGACCGGTGCCGTCCAGATTCGCTGGGGCGGCTGGGGCTGGGGTGTGGGTGCCGGAGTATTGGCTGGCGCCTTGATCGGCGCGGCAATCACAGCGCCATACGCTTACGGCGGCTATTACCCGTACTATGGCTACGGCTACGGTTATCCCTCTTACTCCTACGGCTACGGCGGGTACTACCCCGGATATGCTTACGCAGGGTACTACCCGAGATACGCTTACGGCGGGTACTACCCGAGATATTCGTATTACCGACCGCATTACCGATTCTATGCGTATCGCTCCTACTACCGACCCTATGCGTATAACCGACCTTTTTATGGATACCGGAGTAACCCCTGGCACCGCGCCTATTACCGGCCTCGTTACGCCTACAGTCGTTATTGATAACTCGGCCGCGCTGGAACGCTTCCTAAGCGGTGTCCGAGCCGGATAGGGAATCGCAAGCGGGGGAGTCAAAAAAGGCGGCGGTTGGAGCGAATGACCGACACGACTTCGGTCATTCGAGCTCAGCGACGTGCGCAGTCCTCAAAGGGCGTGCGAAGAATGATGGAGGCGGTGGCATCAGCGCACTGGCGAAGCTGTGTCGCGGTCATGAATTCGCCGAGGCCCGGTGCGTAGCGCTCCTTCGCCGGCAGCGCGGCGGCGAACAACACCAAGAAAACGACGACAATGGTGGTAGCGATGATGCGCTATCATTGCGTTATCCTCTTCGAGCCCGGTGTTTTTCAATCGTAGCTTAGGGTGTTATGCGCACTCGGCGGCGCTCTCGGTCTGAGAGGCTCCCTTTTGATGTGCCTCGATAGCTCAATCGCTGGCAAAACGATGAATGCGTATAGTCATTCATCTAGATGGACCTAACTGCGATCTACTTCGTTATATGAGCAAGACTACCAAGCTCTTGACTGAGAGCAGCTCTAGATCTCGTTGAGGTTTCAAGTTTGCGGCGGCGAGGGGGTTAATCGGGACGAAGCTCACCGGGAACACAAATGGCAAAAACGAGGTCTGAACTAAATAGATACTTTGAGATGATCGATCGGCGATTGCCGCCGAGAGCTTCTCAGTTCATCCGATGGTTGCGTAAGCCATCCTCATTCGCAGTTCGTCTTGTTGTTGCATTGCTGCTGATCCTGGGAGGCTTCTTTAGCTTCCTACCTATTTTGGGTATCTGGATGCTGCCTCTCGGGCTGCTGTTCATTGCGCAAGACGTGCCCTTACTGCAAAAGCCTTTAATCGGAGCATTAAGGTGGGTTGAAACGAAGTGGGAGTCACTGAAAAAGCGGCCGAGCTGGTCAGTCCGTCGCGCTGGCAGCGCCAACGGTCAAAGTTTCCAAACGCGAACCCGCAACGAAGGCGATCACTTTAAGCCGCCTTCTGCCGAGGCATAACCAATTTGCAAAATCCGAGCCGAACGACCGGTTGATTTTCTGGTTCACCCTGGCCGAACATCACTGCCGATCGTATGTAAATTGCATCGAGGAACGACATCTGCGCCAATTCCTGAAATGTGAACGAGCCGTTCGACGCCGGCCCGGGCGCTTGCGCTCCCACCCGTTGGGCCGACTCGACGTGAACGGAATGAAAGGTCTTGCCACGCGACAAACAGGACGAGAATGCGTCTCTCACCCAGATTGTCGCGCCATAGGTCTCCTGTCCGCGCTCGAGGTAAAGGCTGACCGCATTTACAACACCATAAGCTCAGCGCATCCGCGACTGACCGCTCATCGTTAATGTTGGCCTCTACGGATTGTGGTTGCGGATCATGAGGACCAAACGGCCTGCACCCCCCAGTCCGGACGCCTTGACGCGATCCGAACGGCAAATTCGCAATGGCCCAGATGCCGAACGATGCGGCGGCCGAGAAAGCCAGTTCCGCCGAACACGGTGACGGTGCGACCGTTCGTTGCCGCGACGCCTGAAATTTGCCAATCCATTTCGGAGCTTCTCACTGCTGAGATATTTATCCGGACGGTTGAAGCAACAGGGTCGATTTTGCTTACTGATGAACTTGCTCTCGTGCCGTCCTTTGATCTTCTCACCCGACATTCCCGGATGACCCGGGACCCGGACGAAAGCTAACACTCTGCCGGGATACGTTGCGATCAGGGGCCCGCGAACTGTTCCAGCGTATTGAAGCGCGCCTTCTGCTCGCTGCTCAGCGTGGCATAGAACTCATCCAACGCCGGCTGCATCAGGTTGGCTGCCCGCATCATGGCCTGAAGCCGCTTCTCCGTCGCCTCCAGCCGTCCGACCGGCGTGAGCGGCACGTTGTCTGGGCAGGCAGCTTGCAGCCCTTGAACGGCCTTCTCCGTCGCCCCGCTCAGGCGGTCGAGTGCTTCCTTTTGTGTGCCCACCGGGAGTATCACGGCTTCAATCCGCTCGATCGGCAGGTTGGTCAGGCTGGACTTCGGCTCGCCGCAGGTATCGGACTGCGCGTTCGCGTCCTGCAGCGGCTGCGGTTGCGAACGCTCGCCGACATTGGGACCGAGCGTATTGAAACGTGCCTGCTGCTCGTCGCTGAGCGAGCTATAGAACTTTTCCAGTGCGGGCCGTACGATACGCACTGCCTCGAGCGTGGCGCTGATGCGGTTCGTCATCGCCCGCAAGCGGCCGGGCGGGGTCATCGCATACGAACCGCCGCAAGATTCCTTAAACGTGTCGGCAGCCTTGGCGGCCGCACTCTTCAACTCGTTGAGAAATGCGCGCTGCTCGGGCGTCGGCTGTACCGCTTGCTCAATTGAAACAATCGGCCAGGCGGTGATGCCCTTTTCCGGATCTCCGCACAGGTGCCTGAGAGCCTGTTGGCTCTCGCCTGAGCGTCCGCGCGGTCGAGAGCCGGTGGCCACGCCGTTGCTCTCCGGATAATCAGTTCGGCCGAGTCTGGCGTAGGCGGAATACGGACTTTCTGCGCCCCAGAACACGGTATCGACGAAGTCATCGTAAGCGTGAGCCCAATAGCTGGGGTCGTAGGCGTAGGGCCAGAACGTGTAGTCGAAAATGTCGGAATAAGCATAGGGCCAGAACACGTGGCCGGCCCACGGCACAAACGCCGCGCGCAGGCCGCGCCGCCAGGCGTGGCGGGGAGCCCAGCCGTGGTGCCGAGCCGCCCGTGCCGCCTCGGCGGCCTGTGGGTCGGCACTGGCGAAGCGCGCTGCAAATCGCCCCCGTGCGGCAGCTTGCACCGCGGCTGCCGCGGCGGGGCGCGCAGCCGATGGCTGTATTCCCAGCTGCTGCTGGCGCGCCAGACTACGCTGTTGCAGGCTTTCCTCGTGCCGGAGTAGGCGCTGTTGTGCCTGTAGCGACCGCTGCTGTGCGTGTTGCTCCCGCAGGCCTTGCGGATGTCGCGACTGCAGCTGCTGCACGCGCTGCTGCAACCGATCGATGCGGTCCTGGCGCTGCACGCCCTGGCGCGAAAGCATGTCGCGCTGCCGTTCCTGCGCGGTTTGCTCGAGTTGCTGCACGCGCTGCTCACGCTGGAGCTGCCGCTGTTCTGTCTGCAGCAACCGGTGCTGCGTGCGTTGAGCCCGCGGGCCTTCCGGCTGTTGCGACTTCAGCTGCTGAACGCGCTGCTGCAAGCGATCGATGCGCTCCTGGCGCTGCGCGCTCTGGCGCGAAGGCATGTCGTGCGGGCGCTCCTGGGTGGTTTGCTGCCGCGGCTGTATGCGCTGCTCGCGCTGGCCGGCCCGCTCCTGTTGCGGTGGGCGCACGCTCGGAGAGGGCGGTGCGCTCGGGCGCGGCGGTGCAGCAATTCTCGGCGTGGCGGGGCGCGACGGTGCAGCGATTTGCGGCACCGGACGCGGCGCCATGGCCGGACGCTGTGGCGGCGGAGCCGGACGGAAGGCCGGTGCGGCCGGCCGCGCCATTGCCGGAGGCGATGCGGGACGGGCCATGGCGGGGGGTGGTGCGGGGCGAGCCATGGCGGGGGATGGCGCGGGGCGGGCCAAGGCGGGCGGTGGTGCAGGACGAGCCATGGCGGGAGGCGGTGCCGCGGGTCGGGCCGCGGCCGCAGGCGGTCCGGGCCTCCTGTGCTCCTGGGCAGACGAGCCCGCGCTCGCCGCGACCACCGAGACGCCGAGAAGAAATGCTGTAAGGCGAAGGCCGGGCGCAAGCATGATCGTCGCTACCTGCTAACTCTTTGGTCGCCCGTCACCATCAACGCGCGACCGCAGCAATCGATCTGTGCTTGTCATTGCGACTTTGCGACGCAGGAGGAGGGGTAACTTACGCGCCGCTTGTACACGTCGCCAAATCCCGTTGACCGTCAAAATTTTCATCGCAAGGGCCTGCTGCCGACGTGCGGATGGCGCGTCGTAGGGTCGCATCATCACGCCCAACCTTGCCAAACCGTCCCGTAAGCCTTTGGCTGACTGCTAATCGCAAGACTGTTCCACCAAGGACCGGCTCACCAGGGAGGAGTTTCATGACCAGGCCAACTAAAAACGAGACCTCGACCCGTCGCCGCTTTCTGAAAGTCGCTGCGGTCAGCGCCGCCACCACAGTCGTCGCGCCGAGCATCGTCAATGCGCAAGGCCCCGTCAGCATGCGCTTTCAAAGCACGTGGTCGGCGAAGGACATTTTCCACGAATACGCGCTCGATTATGCAAAGAAGGTCAACGATATGACCGGAGGCGACCTCAAGATCGAGGTTCTTCCGGCAGGCGCGGTGGTTCCGGCCTTCGGCCTGCTCGATGCGGTATCAAAAGGTACGCTCGATGGTGGACATGGCGTGCTGGTCTATCACTACGGCAAGCAGACTGCGCTTGCATTGTGGGGCTCGGGGCCCGGCTATGCGATGGACGCTAACATGCTGCTCGCATGGCACCGGTATGGTGGCGGAAAGGAGTTGCTCGAAAAGCTCTACGCATCGATCGGGGCGAACGTCATCTCGTTTCCGTACGGGCCAATGCCGACGCAGCCGCTCGGCTGGTTCAAGAATCCGGTCACCAAGGCCGACGACCTTAAGGGCGTCAAATTCCGGACCGTCGGCATTTCCATTGACGTGTTCACCGGCCTTGGCGCCGCCGTTAACGCGCTGCCGGGCGGTGAGATCGTCTCGGCAATGGATCGCGGTCTGCTGGACGCGGCGGAGTTCAACAACGCCACGTCAGACCGTATCCTGGGCTTTCCGGATGTCTCGAAGACCTGCATGCTGCAGAGCTACCATCAGAATGCCGAGCAGCTCGAGATCATCTTCAACAAGGCGAAATATGATGCGCTGCCGGAGAAGATGAAGGCGATCATCGCCAACGCGGTCGATGCCGCGAGCGCGGAGATGTCCTGGAAGGCGATCGATCGGTACTCAAAAGACTACATCGAGCTGCAGACCAAGGATAAGGTCAGGTTCTACAAAACTCCGGATTCGGTACTGCAGAAGCAACTCGAGGTCTACGACGAGGTTGTGGCGAAGAAGTCTGCGGAAAACCCGCTGTTCAAGGAAATCGCCGAATCCCAGATGACTTTCGCCAGGCGGGCGACTCAATGGGAGCAGGATACGGTCGTAAACCGCCGCATGGCATTTAATCACTACTTCGGGCCGAACCCGAAGAAGATCTGATGACACGCGAGCGAGGCAGGGCAATCGTCCGGGACAATCCCGGATGATGCCCTGGTGTCTCTTACAAGCGGCCACACATGAGCGCCCAGCGGTTTCTCTATATCATCGATGGCATCAGCATGTGGACCGGCAAGGCCGCGGCATGGCTGATCATTGCGTTGATGTGTCTTGTCTGCGTTGAAGTCTTCAAGCGCTACATCATGAATATGCCGACGGCGTGGATCTTCGACGCCTCGAACATGCTTTATGGCACCCTGTTCATTGTCTGCGGCGCTTACACGCTGGCGCAGAACGGCCACGTCCGCGGGGACTTTCTTTACAGTTCAATGCGACCGCGCATGCAGGCTAGCCTCGATCTCGCGCTCTACGTGATGTTTTTCATCCCTGGAATCGCCGCGCTGATATACGCCGGCTATGACTACGCCGCCGACTCCTGGCACATCGGAGAGCATTCGAACGTCACCGCCGAAGGCCCTCCGGTTTATCATTTCAAGGCCATGATCCCGCTGGCCGGCGCGCTGGTGATGCTGCAGGGTCTTGCCGAGATCGTGCGCTGCATCATCTGTCTCAGAACCGGCGCATGGCCTGGCCGGCTGAAGGATGTCGCCGAGATCGACGTTGTCGAGGAACAGCTTGCACATAGCGAGTATGTCGACGAAGCATCGCGCAAGCTGGCGATCGAGCGCGCCCAAACGATCGACGAGAGCGCGCGTCAACGCGGCATGGGCGGAGATTTGACTCGATGAGCGATCCGGCCCTTGGCCTGTTGATGCTTGGACTCATCGTAGCCGTCATTATGATGGGTTTCCCGACTGCTTTTACGCTGATGGGCCTCGGGATGTTTTTCGGCTTCTTTGCCTACCACAGGCCTGGTCAGGCGTGGACCGAAAACCACATCTTCGATCTCATGGTTCAGCGCACCTACGGCGCGATGACCAACGACGTTCTGATCTCCATTCCGCTATTCGTGCTCATGGGATACGTGATGGAGCGCGGGGCGCTGGTGGACAAGATGTTCTACAGCATCCAGCTCGCATTCCGGCGCGTGCCGGCATCGCTGGCGGTCGCGACGCTCATCGTATGCACCTTCTGGGGCATCGCTAGCGGCCTGGTCGGCGCCGTCGTGGTGTTGATGGGCGTGATCGCGTTCAATCCGATGTTGAAGGCGGGCTATGACGTGAAGCTTGCCTCCGGCGTGATTACGGCCGGCGGCACGCTGGGCATTCTGATTCCGCCATCGGTGATGATCATCGTCTATGCGGCGGTCGCCGGGCAGTCCGTCGTCAAGCTTTACGCCGCCGCGATGTTTCCGGGCTTCTTCCTGGCGTTCCTGTATCTCGTCTACATCGTCGGCTGGGCGCTTCTGAATCCGACGATCGCGCCGAAGCTCCCGGAGAGTGAGACGCGTGTTCCGGTGAGGCCCTGGGTCAAGCAGTTGCAGCACATTTATTCGCGCAAGATGTTGCCGGCGCTTGTAGCCGCCGTCGTCGCCCCAGCAAGGGCACTGCATATCACGATCGATGGGGTGCGCCTGAGTTACGGGACGTTGTTCAAGAATCTCGGATTGGCGCTCGTTCCCTTGCTGCTGACGCTGGTCACGCTGTGGGGGACGTGGTGGTACGTCGTGATTCACCAGCAGCCGGACACACCATCGGCCGTCACGGTCGAGCGCATGGAGACCGCCGGCACGTCGCGGGCGGCGGACGCCGAACCTGCGGAAGAGACGCTTCAGGAACTCGGCGGATCAGTCCAGCAATCTGATGCGGCCGCAAAAGCCGGCGAACTGGAAGCCTTGCAGCAAATGGGCAATGCCGAACTGCGAAAGCAGACCGTGGTCGAGCCTGCCAAAGCCGGTCCACCGCCTGAATTCCATATCTACTTTGCGGTTGCGACGGCCATCTTTGCGCTGATGCTTTTCTACTACTACTGGACGATGGAGGCCGAACAGTTCGAGGTGCTGCTGCTCTTGATTTCTTCGGTCATGCCGCTCGGTATCCTCACGGTGGTGGTGCTCGCTGTGATTCTGCTCGGGATTACCACCGCGACGGAGTCCGCGGCGGTCGGGGCGGCGGGCGCATTCCTGCTCGCATTCCAGGCGCGGACACTCGACTGGAAACGCACCAAGGAGGCGGTGTTCCTCACCGCGAAGACAACATCGATGGTGTGCTGGCTGTTCGTGGGCTCGGCATTGTTCTCGGCGGTGTTCGCGATTTTGGGAGGTCAGGCGCTGCTGGAAAGCTGGGTGCTTTCGCTCAATCTGACGGCGGTTCAGTTCATGATCCTGTCGCAGGCGATCATCTTCCTCCTCGGTTGGCCGCTGGAATGGACCGAAATCATCGTGATCTTCGTGCCGATCTTTCTGCCGATGCTGAAGCACTTCAGCATCGACCCAGTGCTGTGGGGCGTTCTTGTCTTTGTCAATCTGCAGGCCGCATTCCTGTCGCCGCCGGTGGCGATGTCTGCGTTCTATCTGAAGGGCGTGTCGCCACCGCACGTTTCGCTCAACCAGATCTTCGCCGGCATGATGCCCTACATGCTGATCGTCATCGTCTGCATGGTGATCATGTATCTATGGCCCGGCATGACGCTGTGGCTGCCGAACTATCTCTACGGCAATTGACGAGGTTGAATTCGGCAATAGGCCAGGTGCGCAGCCAAACTCTGATGGATCGCGTCAGGAAGAAAATGACGCGGCGGTGCGCCATGTCATGCTGACGTAGCCCTCATGATGTCCAAGGCTCCGCGATAGATCATGTCGACTGCGACGTAGAGAATGACGGCTAGTCCGACGTAGGCGATCCAGCGGTGATTTTGCAGAAGGCGCGCGATGAAAGAAGCGGCCGCGCCCATCATCGCGACCGAAAGTATCAGGCCGAAGATCAGAACCACTGGATACTCGCGTGCCGCTCCTGCGACGGCCAGGACGTTGTCGAGCGACATGGAAATGTCAGCCACGATGATTTGCGAAGTCGCTTGGACGAGTGTTTTGCGGGGCCTGCCTTCGGGATTTGTTCCTGCAATTGCTCCGGCAGCCTCCTTCGCTTCTATGGGCGCTGCGGAGGAGCCGTGCAACTCTCGCCACATTTTCCAGCATACCCACAACAACAGAATCCCGCCCGCGAGCAGAAGGCCGACAATCTGCAGAATTTGCGTCGCCAACCCGGCGAACAGAATGCGCAGCATCGTCGCGGCAGCGATGCCGATCAGAATCGCCTTGCCTCGTTGCGCCTCAGGCAGGCCCGCGGCAGCAAGGCCGATGACAATGGCGTTGTCGCCAGCGAGCACAAGGTCGATCAGAACGACCTGTAAAAATGCGGTCAGGACACCTGTGCCGAGAAACTCAAACACGGGTCACGTTCCCCTTCTTGTCGGGAGAATGGCCGCTCTTTCAGCGCGGATTGTCTGGCAACTTATGTAATGGGATTCACCGATCCGAGCCACAATCCTGTGCCGCATATCAAAACGGGGCCACTCCAGCTTAACTCCAGTCCGATATCGCAGCCCGGCCCGGTTCCCTGTCTCCTACAGCGGCGTATGCGGATGTCGTTCGACCAGTTACCCGAAAAGCCGTACTACTTGATCCGTTTCGCTAAAGATCGCCGCTGCGCAACCCATCATGGTGAAATGCGCCGGCAATATCCCATAACGTTACATTTTCCGAATTTCTGCGAGCGCGGATTGCGCGAGCCACGATGTAGGCGATCGCTGCATAGGAGAAAAGCAGAATGCTGAATGCAGGCGGGACGAATCCGGGTTCAAGCGAACGGATCATCAGGAATGCGGGGGCCACTATCAACACACTCAACAACGTGAGTATGCCGATTGATTCCAGCGAGGGAACATTTCTCTTAATCCACCTTGCATTGGAAGCAATCACGGCGTGTCTCCTGACATAAGGTCATCTTGACCGCGCCTGCGCCGTTGATTTACCGAACACGCTTCTGGTCTAAACCACCGGTTTACCGACGTCTCGCCAGATCAATCTTTTGTCGGACGGATTTATCGCCGCAGATCTTGCACTAGCATGATAACGCCAACACCCACCACGACAAAAACGATGACGATGGCAAGCGCTTCCACGGAGGCCAGGGTCGCGTACCAGTTGTTCCAAAGCTCAACCATCCGCTGGCCTCCATCGAAAAGCGCGCGCCCGGTACTCAGAGAGTCCCCAGAGTTGAAAGGACCTGCCTCTGCGAGCAAAAATGCAATGCTACGTTTCGTCGCGCGCGTTTTCGCGCGGCAACATGACTTGTGCCGTACGGCGTGGTGATGCTAGCGACGTTGTCCCGAAGTTCGTCTGGCCGACCGATTCCGCGGCCGAGTGAATCGGAGTTCGCGAGGGGCCGGCATTCGACTATCCCGTCGATGTGAATTCGCCAAGCCGAAGTCGGCACGGCGTGGACCATGATCGAGCGGACGGAGGATCGCTTCGGTCTATTGGACGGCTGGCGTGGCCGGCAGCTATATCGCGCGGCCGGCATACTCGGTACAGCGTCGCCATAACGTGTTACGTCCTGCAACACGCCAAAAAAATCCTCTTAGGGTCACGTTAAGGCAGCGAGAACACAGTGAGCTGCCCACCCAGCGCTGTGAAATCGTGCAAGCCCTTATAGCCGCCGACGGCGCCCAATCCAGCCGTGGGCTCCGTCAAGCCGGCAGCCAGGCCGATGCCCGCCCAGCCGCCCACTCCGGACAGAACGGCAACGTACTGCTTCCCGTTATGCTCGTAGGTCGTCACGTTTCCGATGATGCCGGAAGGCGTTTTGAACTTGTACAGCTCTTTGCCGGTCTTGGCGTCGGCGGCCTTGAGATAACCTTCGAGCGTTCCGTAGAACACAACATTGCCGGCGGTTGCCAACGCTCCCGACCAAACCGAAAACGGCTCTTTCGTCGACCAGACGATCTTGCCGGCGCGAGCGTCCCAGGCAATGAAGTTGCCCATGTGGTTCTCGCCAGATGGCGGGTACATCGACAAGGTTGCTCCGACATAAGGCTGCCCAGCCGTGTAGTTCACCTTGAACGGCTCGTAATCCATGCAGACGTGGTTCGTCGGCACGTAGAACAGGCCAGTGTCAGGCGAGAAGGCGGCAGGCTGTTGATCCTTGGTCCCAAGGGCAGCCGGGCAGATCCCCTTCACATTGACGTCCTCTCGCTGGGTCGAGTACTTCGCGTCGCCGATAGGACGGCCATACGTCTTCGATGCCTTGTCCATGTCGACCTTGGTGGCCCAGTTGACCGCCGGATCGTACTTTTCAGCAACGAGGAGCTCGCCGTTGGTTCGGTCGAGCGTGTAAGCGAAGCCATTTCGGTCGAAGTGAACCAGGAGCTTCCGCGGCGTCGCGCCTATGGTCTGGTCGACCAGGATCATTTCATTGACGCCGTCGTAATCCCATTCGTCATGCGGTGTCATCTGGTACACCCATCTGGCTATTCCGGTATCGACATCGCGCGCGAAGATGGTCATCGACCATTTGTTGTCGCCAGGTCGTTGGCTCGGATTCCAGGTCCCGGGATTAGCGGAGCCGTAATAGACCAGGCTGAGTTCGGGATCGTAAGAGTACCATCCCCAGGTCGTGGACCCGCCAAGCTTCCACTGGTCGCCTTGCCAAGTCTTGAGGCTCGAGTCGGGGCCAACCGGCTTGCCAAGTTCCGTCGTCTTCTGCGGATCAATCAGCATTTCACTGTCCGGACCGGTCGAATATGCGCGCCATGCCTGCTTGCCGGTTTTCATGTCGTAGGCCGTCATCGAACCGCGGACCGCAAACTCGCCGCCGGAGATGCCGACGAAGACCTTGTCCTTGATCACCATCGGAGCTGAGGTCCCGGTCGCGCCCTTTGACGGATCACCATTCTTGGCCGACCAAGCCACCTTGCCGGTCTTGGCCTCGAGAGCGACCAGCGTGGTGTCAGCCTGATGCAGGAATATTTTTCCGTCGCCGTAGGCCAGGCCGCGATTGACCGTATCGCAGCACATGACGGGGATCACACTGGGATCCTGCTTGGGATCGTGTTTCCAAAGGATCTTGCCGTCGTTGTTCAGATCAAGAGCAAAGACGGGATTCGGAAACGGACCGTGGACGTACATGACATTGTCGATCACCAGCGGGCCGCCTTCGTGCCCGCGCAGGACGCCGGTCGAGAACGTCCAGGCTACCTGCAACTTGGCGGCATTCTCCGAGGTGATCTGATTGAGCTGCGAATAGCGATGGTTCGCGTAGTTGCCTGTCGGCATTACCCAGTCTTTCGGGTTTTGCGACATCTTAATGAGTTCCTCGTTCGCATTGGCCGCACCCGCAACAAGCATGGCGGCAGCGCTGAAGCAGATTTTTGGAGAAAGAAGGCGCATCGGAGTTCTCCCTGTTGCACTTGTCGCACAGCGACTGGTGCTGGCGCCGCCGCTGCTGCAGCGCGCTGACGCCCGCCGGTGCTGATGTCATTTCGGTCACCTGTACTGCCGCCCTTAATGCTCCGACAGTTGCACGTTTGTCGCGCGACGATTTCACGCAAATTGCTGCTCAACGAGTATATGTCCCTATCGATATCGAGCTCCGCTCTGTCAGGACCGCTTTGAGCCGTGAGCGCCGAAGCAGCCGCTTGCTTGACAGTTGCTGCCATGGGATCAGCGTTTTCGCTCGCCGGTGAAATGTCGTGATAGCGGGCGGGGCATGCCCAGTAGGCCCAGATAGTGCATCGGGAAGAAAATCGCATAGGCCCCGAGGAACGACACCCAGAAGTGGAATCGTTTCCGACCTGAGCAATGCGTCGCGCTTGGGCTGGGAAGACTTCAAGGCCACCCCGACTCACGCCGTCGTGCTGTGCGTGATTTATCCCGTCCTCGGGCTTGTCCTGTTCAGACTTGTCCTTGGTCACTCGGTGCTGCCGCTGCTCCTTGCCCGAGACGGATCGCTGCCATCGTGACCCGCGCAATCCACACTCGCGGAAAATCGGAAAATGTAACGTTATGGGATATTGCCGGCGCAATGACTTCGTTGGATTCTCCGACTTCGCTTGGGAGCGCCAGTTTCCGAGAAAGCCTGGCTCTTGGTAGGTAACTGCCGCAACGCGGCCTTTCTCGCTATTGGCTGTGGTGTCCACCGCTGCGAACGCTAAGGCACCGACTTTGATTGCGCGCCCCTGACGTCGCACTCCGGACAAAGTCACACACCGCTTGGCGTCGCGTGCGTGCTCTCAGCCCTTCACCAGGTCCCCCTGCAAATTCGCCGCCATCGTCAGCTTTGCAAGCGTTAGCCCACCGGCCGCGATCTCTTCGACCGAACGGCGGATGCGCGTCGCTTCAGGATGTGCCGCGAGCCAGTTCTCGGCGGCCTGCGAGCCGGATTGGCCGGTCGCCAGCATTTCGGCAACCAGTCTTCGTTCGGCGGCTGCGATCTGGTCGACGGCGCGGTCGATGGCGAGACGTTCGAAATAATCGCCCGCCGGCACGCCTCGTGCAGCGGCGATGATGCGGTCGAGACGGAATTTGGCCTCGGCGCTGAAGAAGGTCGCGGCGGTGTCGCCGATGGCACGCTTGGTGCGCTCGGCGACGGTCACGATATCCGGTGCCGAGACCAGGGCGTCGAGATCGGCGAGTTCGCCGGCAAGTTCGACCGGGAGATGGGCATCGATCAGGTCCTGCCGACGCGTCGCGCGCGCGACCAGCAGGTGCTCCGGCAGGGTCTCGTCGAGCCCGGCGGCGACCTGACTGATGCCGGGCCTGAACCGCGAGATCACCGCGTCCAGACCGGCGCTGAAATCGACATTGCGCACAAACCAGACCATGCGGGAGAGCAGGAGATCCTGAATGGCAGCGTAGAGACCGAGCTGCAGTTGCCCCGTCGACCCTGGCGTCGAGCACGTCAATCGCATCATTCAGCCGTTTGAGGCCGTAGGATTCATCGACCGCCACGAAGGCCATAACGATGGTTGGCGCGTCGGCTCCCGTCTCGTCGGAGCAGCGCCGAGCCGTCGAGCACGGCGTCTGTGGCAACAGCCATGTCGGGGCACCGCTGCTGGTCATCGCCGGCGCCGGATCTGGCAAGACGAACACCCTCGCTCACCGTGTCGCCCATCTGACCCGCCGATCTCTGCGCTACCTTGCGCCATACCACGACGACGAGAGGATTGCCGTTGCACTTGCGCCTGGGGCGGACATTACCTGTTGCCATGTCCGGGACCAAGATACTTTGGGGCCAACTGCTGGTCGCCTCCATCGTCGTGCTCGCCTTCCTCTGGACGGCGACCGAGTGGACCGCCTGGCGTCTGGCGTATCAGCCGCAGCTTGGGCCTTCCTGGTTCGTGATCGGGCGCTGGCCGATTTATCAGCCGCTCGTCTTTTTCATCTGGTGGTTCAACTTCGACGCCTACGCACCACGAATCTTCATCGAGGGCGGGTGCATCGCCGCGAGCGGCGGAATCGCAGCGATCGGCGTCGCAATTGTCCTCTCGGTCTTACGCGCCAAAGAAGCTCATCACGTCACAACATACGGCTCGGCGCGATGGGCGGATGCGCGCGAGATCAGGCGTGCCGGACTTCTGGGACCCGATGGCGTCGTGCTCGGCCGTTTCGGCGATCAATATCTGTGGCACAATGGTCCAGAGCATGTGCTTTGTTTTGCTCCGACGCGCTCCGGCAAGGGCGTCGGCCTCGTCATTCCAACATTGCTGACGTGGCCGTACTCTACGATCGTCCACGATATCAAGGGCGAGAATTTCCAACTGACGTCCGGTTGGCGTGCCCGCTTTGGGCCCGTGCGGCTGTTTAATCCGACCAATCCTGAAAGCGCAGCCTATAATCCACTGCTCGAGATCCGCAAAGGCGACTGCGAGGTGCGCGACGCACAAAATATCGCCGACATTCTTGTCGACCCCGAGGGTGCACTCGAGCGCCGCAATCATTGCGAGAAGACCAGCCATTCGCTGCTCGTCGGCGCGATTCTCCATGTCCTCTACGCGGAAACCGATAAGACGCTCGCCGGCGTCGCCAATTTCCTGTCGGACCCGTCACGCCCGATCGAGGTAACGCTGAATGCGATGTTGACGACCCCGCATCTGGGAGAGCGCGCTCATCCCGTCGTGGCCTCAGTGGCTCGCGAGCTCCTGAACAAGAGCGAAAACGAACGTTCCGGCGTGTTGTCGACTACGATGAGCTTCCTGGGCCTCTACCGCGACCCCGTCATTGCCAGGGTGACGGGACGCAGCGACTGGCGCATCCGTGATCTCGTTGACGGACCTCGACCCATCTCGCTTTATTTGGTCATTCCACCATCCGACATCGCCCGCACCAAGCCTCTGATGCGACTCGTGCTTAACCAGATCGGACGGCGGTTGACCGAGAGCCTCGATACCGGCCGACGACGGCAGAAGCTACTCTTGATGCTCGATGAGTTCGCAGCACTCGGCCGGCTCGACTTCTTTGAGAGCCAGCTTACCTTCATGGCCGGCTATGGCATCCGCAGCTTTTTGATCAGCCAGTCGCGATAGGCGTCAGTGGAACAGTCAAAGCCGGAAGGGATTACGGAGCCAAATCCGGGTGGAGACAGACGCACAACGTTATCGCTGCGCAGATGGGGGACGAGATCGTCCCAGATCGCCTCGGTTTCAGGATTTCCGTGAACAAGAACAATCGTCATCGAAGCTATTCCCCCAACAACATTGCACATGCCTGAGCGCTGAGCGCCGAATTCAAGGCATTGAATGCATCGCTTCGACCTAAGCGCGGAAAGCCGCTTTCCGCCGTTTTTCTTTTCGACAATATCACGACATCAGGCCGGCTTGGCGTTTCTGCTGTTGGCCCCTCAGCGAAGTGGCGGCAGCTCTCATTGAGGTCCGCTTATTGCGGCATACCGGGCCAGATTTTCTCACGCTGAGTTCTTCGCATTTTGACCCAGTTGTATGGTCCGGCCGTGCGTTGCAAGAGGTTCGTCGATCTGGTGGTAAGCGGTCTTGCATCAATGTATCCGGTCTCTAGTTGGAGCTGTTTTGCTCCGGACCATCATGTATATCAGCGCGCGTGCGACCTCA
>Ga0210408_10000829_pt1 | contig 34985 bp, 31 predicted proteins | sample IncBWH4MmetaG_FD_155471 | JGI IMG/M metagenome (GOLD analysis project Ga0210408, IMG submission 155471) | Forest soil microbial communities from Barre Woods Harvard Forest LTER site, Petersham, Massachusetts, United States - Inc-BW-H-4-M | ecosystem: Environmental > Terrestrial > Soil >... | reverse complement strand
GGGAGGCTGGCCATCTGGACCTGCAACGTTACTGCATCCTTCGAATCACCCAGGTAGGTGTCGACCTTCAAAGCGATGATCGCCAATCTGGCAGGATCGAAGGACAGCGTCATCCGGTCGCCGGGCCGCGCATAATCCCCGAAGACGAAATTCAAGATGTCACCGACGGGTTCCACTGAGGATTTCCCAGCCTGGTAGTCCTGCTGCATTGTCTGCGGGTCGGGTGGCACGTAGATGCCGAGAACACCCTTAACGTTCTCGATATACCCCTCAAGCTCCGTTTTTTTCTCCTCAACAATCCCTTGCTTGTTCCTGCCAGCACTCGGTAGCGCTGTTGCGGCAGCGATCGGAGTCTTCTGAACCTGCCCGTCAGGGCCGTAGTGGCACAGGTTCTGAGATGGCGGTTGCTCCGATCCCTTGAAAGTGACCCGCGTTGTTTCAACCCATTGATACCGCTGCAGTCTGAGCTTGTTTTCCGCAACAGCCTGCTTCACGACTGCAAGCTTTCGCTGCAGCTCGGCATTCTGCGCGATCGCCGGTGCGGTAGTTGCCAGTGCGAGCGCACCGATGATCATCCACCGCGTGCCGATGGTCCCCACCTCCCGGGCATTTCCTTCGTTTCGTCCCGTTTTCCAAGTTTTGTATTCTCGAGATCATTTCGCCTTGATGTAATTGGTCGCGTCCTCGGCTGCTGCGTCGGTCCATTTATCGATCAGGGGCTTCAATTCGTTCAGGGTCACCACGTGTTGACCTTCGTCCTTCGTCGCTCGCTCCCCGGTTCCGCCCCGGACCGAGACCAGCAGCGGCTGTTTGCTAACGCTGTCGGTCACTTCGGTCTCGAATGCGACCTGGGTGTCATGCGGCAGCCCGCCTTGCGCGAGAGCCACGGCGCCGGTGATGGCCAGTCCGATTGGAAGATACTGGTAGGGCTTGAGCGCGCGCCTCTCCTCACCCACCGCCGTGATTCCGAGTTTGAGGCGCGCGACGCCAGGACCGGGTTGGTCCACCAGCCGCACTTTTTGCCCGAACTTGGTGCGAACCGAGTCGTCAATGTAGCTGCGGATCTGGTTCAGCGTATCCATCGACACGGCGTCGGTCGGCTGCGGTTCAGGATAGAACTGCAAATGCTCGATGATCAGGGCGTTGTAGTTGAAAGGTTTGAACTGGTCGCTGATGTAGGCATAGCGTTTGCCGCCCCCGGGCGCCGATCCCTTTTCCAGCTTCGAGTAATCGCTGTCAGGCAGAAAGCCGGAGCGCGGTCCATCGTAGGTCGTTGAGCATCCGGTCACTATCAGCGCAGCTATGAATCCACAGCGAGTCACTTGTATGCGTCCGACCTTCATGGTGACCTCCTGGTCTGGTATAGAAACTGCTTGGCTGCGCCAACGCGGCAGGAATATCCGGTCGGCCCCGGCGACTTTCATTACAGTGCCTCGAATCGAGGCGCATGGATATCCGAAAACCGCCAGGCTCAAGAGCGTCGGGAAGCAGGAGGACCGACCGGAGGCGTATCATGGTCTCTGTCTAGCCGGTCGCCTTGGTTATTGCCTCGACCAACACATGCGCCTGAAACGGCTTCGGCAAATAGGCGACACACCCGGCCGCCGCCGCCTCCCTGCGCGTTTGCTCATCGTCGTAGGCGGTCATGAAGATGACGGGAATCGTGCTGCCGGAGAGCGCCAGTTGGCGCCGCAGCTCCAGTCCGGACGTGCTACCCAGATGGACGTCGAGGACCAGGCAGTCGGCTTCGTTTACGGCAGAGCTGGCCAGGAGCGCCTCCGCAGAATCCAGCGTCTCGACCCGAAAGTCGAGTGCGCTCAACAGGTGGTGGATCGCCTTCGACATGCTGGGATCGTCATCCACAACCGCCACGAACTTTTGCCGCCCAGGCATGGACGAGTCTCCAGGACCCCGATTGAAATACCTTTTGCGTCATCGGCGAACGATGATCTCAGAGGTCAGGTTAGGCTCTGCTCGCTTGGGTGCCTATTGTTCCTGGGTGCAGGAGAGCCCCCGCTATGAACAAGATGCCGCCGGTCGTTCATATTGTTGATGACGATGCGTCTTTTCGTCTGGCGACCGCGCGCCTGCTGCAAGCTTCGGGCTGTCACGTCGCCATCTACGAATCGGCCACCCAATTGCTGGAAAAGCCACCGAGTGCCGGGCCCGGTTGCATCCTGCTCGACATTCAGATGCCTGGCCTGGACGGTCTGCAGCTCCAGGACCGTCTCGGTGAAATGGGCAACGTGCTGCCGATTGTGTTCGTCACCGGACACGGGGACATTCCGATGAGCGTGCGGGCGATCAAGGGCGGGGCGGAAGAGTTTCTATGCAAACCGGTTTCCAAGGAACGATTGCTCCAGGCCATCGGCATCGCAGTTGCACGCTATGAGGAGGCGAGCGCCAAACGCGAGCAGCTGGCCGCACTGCGTGCGTGCTTAAGCGAACTCACCCCGCGCGAACGGGAAGTATTCGAGTTTGTCATCCGTGGCAAGCTCAACAAACAGATCGCATTTGAACTGGGAACTTCGATGCGGACGATCAAAGCACATCGCCACGCCGTGATGGACAAGCTTCGGGCGGGCTCGCTGGCGGAACTCGTAACGGTCGCGGGACAGCTCGGCTTCGCCACAGGCTCCGCCGGCGGCCACATCGCTTCGCACTAGGGCGCTGCCGCCGGCCCGCCTGTTCCGTCGGCGTACAATGCCTGCGTTCTCTTCTGGCTGAATGTCGTTTGGCCGAAATGGTGAGCACGATGAGGTCGAGCGGGCTTGTATTGACTGCAGCCGTCGTGACACTGTTGGCTAGCGGCGCTGCGTGGGGCGGCGGTTCCGGCTACCGCGGCGGTTCCGGCTACCGCGGCGGTTATGGCTACTGGGGGGGATACCGCGGCGGTTATGGCTACTACGGTCACGGATACGGGGGCGGCGCCCGCTACGGCTTCTACTTCGGCGGACCGTGGTGGGGATGGCCGGGCTACTACCCGTACGCTTACGCCCCCTACTCCTACGCCCCCTACTCCTACCCCTACTCCTCCGCCCCCTACTACGCCCCCAATTACTATCCGCCGTACGCTGAGGCACCGCTCACCGCGCCGGCCTACCCTGAGCAGGCAGCGCCGGCTCCGAACAGCCCGCCAGCCGCGGCGTATTGGTACTTCTGCAGGGATTCGCAGAGCTACTATCCCTACGTCAGATCCTGCAAGGGAGACTGGGAGCCCGTGCCGCCGCAACCGCCGGCTCCCCCGCCGCGCTAGGGCACCGTCCCTGAGGTACCGGAGGGCCTTTCGATCCGATCGGCCTTGCTGGCAAGGCGCAGTAACGCAAATCCGCAAGCGGCAGACAGGGTTGAGCCCAAAACGACACCCAGGCGCACCGACGTCAGGTACTCCGCCGTCTCGAAGGCCAGCGAGCCGATAAAAAGACTCATCGTGAATCCGATCCCGCAAAGGACGGCTACGCCGGCCAGATGCATCGACTCAGAACCTGCCGGCAACTTCGCGTTGCCGCTTTTAATCAAGAGCCAGCTGAACCCGAACACGCCAACAAATTTGCCCAGAACCAGTCCGGTCAGAATTCCGAATGGCAAGGGCTGAAGCAGAGCGGTCATATTGACGCCGGCGAATGAGACGCCGGCGTTCGCGAAGGCGAAAATCGGAAGTATGGCGAACGCCACCCAGTGGTGAAGTCGATGCTCGAGATTTCGCAGCAGCGAGTGTCCGTTGGCATCCTGCACTCTCAAGGGAATCGTGAGCGCGAGTACCACGCCCGCCAGAGTCGCATGGACACCGGACTTCAACATGAAGAACCACAGCAGTACCCCAACCACCAGATAGACCGAGATGATTCTGACGCGGAAGTAGTTGAGCAGCAGCAGGGTGAACACGGTCACCGCCGCAAGGGCCAGCATCACCAGGGTCAATTCGGACGTGTAAAAGACGGCGATGATGACAATCGCGCCCAGGTCGTCAGCGATCGCTACGGTTGTCAGAAAGACCTTCAGGGACGCGGGAGCCCGGCTGCCCAGCAAGGACAGAACTCCAAGTGCAAAGGCGATGTCAGTGGCAGTCGGGATCGCCCAGCCTCTCAAAGCGCCGGGATCCGCCCGATTCAGGAAATAGAAGACGGCGGCCGGAACCGCCATGCCGCCGAGAGCGGCGCCCGCAGGCAGGACGACCTGAGAGGGGGTCGACAGTTCACCCTCCAGGATCTCCCGCTTGACCTCCAGACCGACCAGCAGAAAGAAAATCGACATCAATCCGTCATTGATCCAGAGCAGCAAGGGTTTTCCGAGGAACATCGGGCCAATGCGCACTTCCACCGGCATGTATAGGACCGATTGGTAGAAATCCGACAAGCCCGTGTTGCTCAAGATCAACGCCAATGCCGCGGAGGCGATCAGCAGCATCCCGCCAGCCGATTCAAGCTTCAGGAAGCTGGTCAGCGCATCGGAGAAATTTTGAAAACGTGTTTCGACCACCGACACCTCTATCCTGCTTTCATCGTGGCCGGTGCTCTTGTGGCCAGCGGCACAGTAAAGCGAAGCACCGCGCCGCCCTCATCTCGGTTCTCCGCCCAGATCCTGCCGCCGCAGGATTCAACGATCTGACGCGCGATCGCCAATCCGAGACCGATTCCCTTGTCCTTGGTCGTGTAAAACGCGTCAAAGACGGTTTCGAGCTGGTCCTCCGGAATGCCCGAACCGGAGTCGATAATCGAGACGCTGCCCTCGGCTTCACCAATCCTCTCGGTCTGGACCACGATCTGGCGCTTGTCAGGCTCGCGGCCGAGCAGGGCGTCCACTGCGTTCATCGTCAGAATCAAGAGGACTTGCTGGAGCTGGATCGGATCCGCACGCACAGGCAGCCCACGCTGATCCAGGGCGGCATTGACGACCACGCCCTTGGCGCGTGTCTCCGCGGCCATCAAAGCCTGCGCGTCAAGGACCAGCTGGTTCAGATCCAACTCCTGCATGCCCCCCTCTCCGGTGGTCAAAACGCCGCGCAGATCGTCAATGATATTTACCGCACGCTGGTTGTCCCGCCGAATGTCGCCGAGAATCTCCCGGGCGATCGCGACGTCGGGCGGATTTTTCGCGAGATAAAGCTCTGCGGCCTCGGCGTTACTGAGAATGGCTCCCAAAGGCTGTCTGAGCTCATGCGTTATGGCACCGGACATCGCGTTCAACTTGGCATAGAGGTTCAGGCGGGCGACCTCCACCAAAACATAACGAGACGTTCGCTCGGCCACGCGCCGCCGGCGTCGTTCCACCAGAAAGGCGAAGATCAACGCAAGCAGAACCAAGGTTAACGCGAGAGCAGAAACGACCTGCACGGATGTCACCCCCAAAAGCACGGCTTGCCGAATTCGAAAGTCGGTCCCCGCGCGCAGCTTGCTCGTGCTGCTCTTCCAAGGTAGAGCTGCCGGCAGTCTAGCAACGGAGCATTTGATCTCGCCCCCCCGCGGTCCCGTGAGGGTCCTGGCACACCGTCTACAATGACCGCCTGCCGAACGGACGCTGCATCGCATGACAATATGGTGACGCTTCCTGCAGGAATCTCCGCCATCGCGCTGCGCAAGGCAATCGTCGCCTTGTTGTTGCCGGCCGGCATATTGTTTGCGATCGTCGGCGGACCCGCCCGGGCTGCCGCCGGTGAAACGCTCGCGCAAGTCAAATCCCGTGGCACCTTGCGCTGCGGCGTGGCCGAAGACTCTGCCGGATTCGCCACCAAGGACGCGGCCGGCCGCTGGTCGGGCCTCGACGTGGACTTCTGCCGCGCGGTGGCCGCCGCCGCGTTGGGCGATGCCGGCAAGGTGACATTCGTCCCGCTGCGAGCCTCGGAGAGATTCCCCGCGTTGCAGGCGCGCACCATCGACCTGCTGGTGCGCCAGACAACGTGGACGTTGTTGCGTGAGGGCAACCTCAAGGTGTTGTTCGCCGGTGTGCTGTTTTACGACAGCCAGGGGTTCCTGGTGCCGGCGGATAGTGGCATCAAGGCGGCTGCGCAACTAAAGGGCGCCACCGTGTGCGTGGTGAAGGGCACCACGAGCGGCCAGAATCTGGCGAACTACTCTGCGGAAAACGGTCTGGACATCCAGCCGCTCGTCAACGACTCCATGAGTGGGTCGCTGGAGGCTTTGTACGCCGGGCGCTGCCGCGCTCTTACCTCGGACGCCTCGCAGCTGGCCGCCGTGCGCCTGAGCTCACCAGGCGGCCCACGCGCCTACCTCTTTTTGCCCGAGCGCATCTCGAAGGAGCCGCTCGGCCCAGTGGTGCGCTCCGGTGACGACGACTGGTTCACACTGGTGCGCTGGGTACTGTTCGCGCTGGTCGGTGCCGAGGAAGGTGGCCTCACGCGCGAGCGCCTGAGCGCGCGCGCGCGCAACCCGGATGCACAGCGTTATCTTGGCAGTGTCCAACAATCCGGCCAGGCGCTCGGCGTCGATGACGACTGGGCGGTGCGGGTCGTGCAAAGCGTCGGCAATTACGGCGAAATCTACGAGCGCAATCTGGGCCGCGACAGCGCCTTCAAGATCGAGCGCGGGCCGAACAAACCGTGGACCAAGGGCGGGCTGATGTACGCGCCACCGTTCCACTGATCAAGCTTTTTTGACCATTCGAAGAAACAGACGGCGGCCGAGGGGAGTTTCGCCGATGACCGACCTGCAGAACTACACTGTCTTCGCCGTGTTCGCCGGCGTAATCCTGGCGATCGCGTTCAACGTGATCGACATGACGCTGGCCGCTATGCTCGGGGCGAGCATTCTGTTCCTCGTGGGGATACTGACGCAGCAGGACGTTCTGAACTCGTTCAAGTTCTCCGAAGGGATGCTTTCGCTGCTGTTCGGCGGCATGGTCGTTGCGCGCACGCTCGTGCCAACCGGCATCTTCGAACATGTCGGCACGCGTTTTCTAATGGCGACGCGCGGCAGCGGCAAGCGGTTCCTGCTGATGCTGGTTGCGATGGTTGCGCCGATCTGCGCGTTCCTTCCCAATGCGACGACGGTCATTCTGTTGGCACCCATTATCATCCGCGTCTCGCTGGCCCTCAAGGTGGACTTCGTCGGACCCATGGTATTGACTGCGATCGTCAGCAATTCCGCCGGGCTGCTCACGCTGGTGGGCGACCCGGCCACCTTCATCGTCGGAAGCTCGATTGGCATGACCTTCGGGCAGTATCTGCGCCAGGTGAGCCTTGGCGGGCTGCTGTCGGTGTTGATTGTGATTCCGCTGCTGCCCAAGGTGATGCCGGGCGTCTGGAACGCGCGGTGCGAGCTGCCCCCCGATCTGCGCCCGCAGCCGCTCGCGCGGCCAGGGTTATGCATTGCAGAACTCGCGGTGCTTGGGCTGATGATCGCGATGTTCGTGTTCGGGGAAGCCCTGCCTAGCCGCGTGACCCCGGCTTCGGTCGCCATCATCGGTGCGTCGTTCGCGCTGCTGGTGATCCATGTCGCGAAAGTCGAGCCACTCGAGAAGGTATTGAAAGACGTCGACTGGAAGACGCTGATTTTCTTCACCTGCATGTTCTGGCTGGTCGAAGTGTTCACCAAGACCGGCATTGTGCGGGCCCTTTCGCAGCAGCTGTATGCGGGGTTCGGCGGCCAGTTGTTGGTCGTCGCATTGATGATGCTGGTTGGAATCGCGCTTGCCTCGAGCGTGCTCGCCAACACGCCGGTGGTTGCAACCTCGATCGTGCTGATCAAGGGTTACCTGGTGGCGGCCGAGCTCGTGCCCGAGCACGCGCTCGGACCCACATTCACTGCCTGGCCGCAAGCGACCTTGCCGGTCTTCATCGCCATGATGTTCGGCGCGACGCTCGGCGGCAACTCGACGCTGATCGGCGCGGCGGCGAACGTCGTGAGCGCCGGCATCTGCGCGGCCAACGGCAAGCGCGTGACATTCGTCACGTTTCTGCGCTACGGCGTTCCGATCACACTGGTCCAGCTCACCGTGTCGGCGCTTTATGTCCTGGTCTTGTTCTACCGGATTTGACGGGCTCGCGCCGGGTGACCGATTGCGGTTTACGGATAGCCAAACCGTACCCGTTCGAATATTGTCTCGTGCTGATCAGCCGCGCATCGCTTCAGTTTCAAAATCTCATAGGAAGAATTTCCATGCGTAAACTCCTGCTCACTCCTCTTCTCTTCGTCGGAGTCCTGGCACTTCCAGCGGGCGCTCAAACCGCAACCACCCAGATGTCGAGTGAACCCGGCAAGGTGCATGTGCAGCAGACCGTCACGATGCAGGCTCGAGTCGTCGGGATAGACAGGGCGGATCGAATCGTCACACTCAAGGGGTCCACCGGGGATACGGTCGATGTCGTTTGCGGGGACGAAGTCAGGAACTTCGACCAGATCAAGCTTGGCGATCAGGTCACCACTCGTTATGTCGAGTCGTTGTACCTCGAGCTGAAGAAGACCTCGACCGGCGTGCGCGAGCGCGTCGAAGCCGAGGCTGGGGCACGTGCAAAGCTGGGTGAGCGTCCTGCCGGCATGGCGGTACGGGAGGTCGTCATTCTGGCCGATGTCACCGATGTCGATCCGAAAAACCAAACCATCACGCTCAGAGGGCCCAAGAAGTCCGTCACGCTGCCGGTCAAGAACCCCGACCAGTTCAAGGTAGTGAAGAAGGGGGACCAGGTCGAGGCGACCTATACGCAAGCCTTTGCGATTTCTGTGGATCTCACGCCCGTCCTGAAGAAGTAGTTCAATCGCAATACTGTCCGCTCGGCACCGGCGTTGCAGGACAACGGTGCCCGGCCGATGCGCGCGGTGGCCGATACGGGCCGGCCTCGTAACGCTGGCCGCGATAGCCGTTCTGGTCGGAGCGGTGCTGCTCGGCGGCCCCGAACTGCTCGACCTGCCCGCGGTCAAATCGAAGGCTCAGCGCAAGGTCTCCCGGGTGGTGGACGGGGATATTGCTTGGGACGCGCTACAGATCCGCCTGCTGCTCATGCCGCACGTCGAAATGCGCGGTGTGACGATCGACGTTCCTGGGCAGGCTCACGCACGAATTGAACACGTAGAAGCCCGGCTGCGCCTGCGTTCACTGTTGCACGGACAGGTCGAGGTCACCAGCCTGGCAGTGCTGCGACCGGTCATCCGGATCGAGATCCTGCCGTCGGCACCGAGCCAGAGCGAGCCGACAGCCGATCCTCTGGCCCTTTATCGCTCGCTGATCGGACCACTCCTGCAGGCCGTGCGCGACGCTGCGCCGGAGGCGACCCTCGAGATCTCCGAAGGCAACCTGGAACTGCGTGCGCCCGGCATGCCCCACATACAGGCACGTGGCTTGTCGCTGCGTGCCCGCGCCGACGCCGGTGGCGTGAACGTGGAAGCAAGCGCCGCAAGCGACCTCTGGGACTATTTGAATTTTCAGGGTCGGGTCGAATTAGCCGATCTTTCCGGACAGTTCGGTCTCGAGCTCGTCAACTTGAAACCGCAAGCCTGGCTGAATGGCGCACTCTCGGGCGCGACGCTCGGCATTGACATTCCGCGCGCAGACCTGCGTGCGCAGTTGCGCACCGATGCCAGAACCTCGCTGCGATGCGACTTTCGCCTCGACGTCGCGTCCCTGCAGGTCGCCCGCTCCGGGCATCGGCTGGCGATTTCTGACGTCGCTTTGAAAGGCGCGGCGATTCTGCGCCCGCACGACGGCGAGGTCACACTCAACGAACTGCGAGCCGGCTCCCTGGTACCGGCTGCTCGCGCCGCATTGCGCTTCACCGGCGATGCCGGCAAGCCCCAGGCCAGCTTGGACATACCTCGACTCGACCTAAACGCGCTGCGCGATGCGGTGGTGCCTATGGCCGCGGACAGCGCCCAGGTGAGGCGCTACTTGCCGCGCATTCTTGGCGGTGAAATCATGGATCTTCGACTGCGCGCCGAGGCCGACACCTGGCGCGAGCTGCTTCGCCCCGGCCATCTTGACGGTAGTGCGACGCTTGCGCACGCGTCGATCATGCTGCCCGTGATCGAGCAGCACGCAACTGCGCTTGGCGGGCAAATCGAGCTCTCGGATGCGAAAGTTGAACTCGCGGCCGCGAGCGCGCGAGTTGGCCTCAGCGACCTGACCGATGCACGGCTGCGGTTCTCGTTGCACGATGGTGCTGCTTCAGCGAGTATTGGCTTCGATCTCGATCTGCCGCAAGCCTTGGCAATCGCTGGCTCCGCCCTGTCGCACAAACAGGCGAGCCCTTTGGACGACGTCGAATCCGCGGCGGGACGACTGCAAGGGCGCGTGAACGTCGCCTCCATGAGCACGAACTGGAATGCGAGCGTCGATATCACGCGATCGAACGCCTTGGTCCGCTTACGGGCATTACCCTGGCCCGTTTCGCTCCACGCCGCCCAGGCTTCGATTTCCCCCATGCACGTCAGCATCAGCGGTTTGCAGGGCACGATAGGCCGCTCGAGTGTCGCCGACCTGGGCGCAACGTTCGCGCTAGAGCCTGAGCTGCGCATCGAAAGCGGGTCCGGCCATGCAACGCTCGCGCTCGAGGAGATCTACCCGTGGCTCCGTTCGCATGCTCATTCCTCGGAACTGCCGCGCGATGTCGACTCGATTTCCGGAAGCTTGCAAATTACGCTGAACAGCCTGTCCGGAGCGCTCAGTCAGCCTTCCTCGCTGGCCTATGACGCCACGATGCGGCCTGACAAGATCGGCGTCGATATGAGACAACTGCCCGGGCGACTCACCATCACGGGCGGCGCCGTGCACATCGATCCGAACGCGGTAAAGGTCGATCGCGTAGAGGCGGAAATGCTCGACGCGCGAGGGCTTGTTTCAGGCGAAATCTCTGACTATCGCGGAACGGGTCTGCAGATGCGCATGAACATTGCGGACGCCGTGATGGGAGATAAGTCCGCCCACTGGATCCGACAGCGCCTGGGCGTGCCGGCGCAGTTTGAGCCCAGGACACCGTTGCACGTTGCCGTCCAAAGCGCGACCTGGAGCCCAAACCAGGGCGTTGATGCGCAGGGCAGCGTGACGTTCGAGGCAGGTCCCGAGCTGACCGCGGACGTGCGCTGGGAACCCGGGGCGCTGGACATCCGGCGGCTTGTCATTCGAGATCGCGCCAACCTGGCCACATTCGGCCTGCGCATCAAGGACCATCTGCTGAAGGCAAGATTCTCCGGGTCCATTTTCGCCCAAAGCATCGCCGCTATGTTCAGGCGCGCAGGTACGTATCAAGGCCAGGCGACCGGCGATCTGGACGTGACGCTCGATCTCGAACGCCGCGGGCGCAGTTCCGCCCAGGGGCACCTGACCGCAGAAGCTCTGGACATCGATGAACTGCTGCCCACACAGGTGGCAGCGCAGGCAAGGGTCAATCGACTGGAGTTGTCGGCAGACGGTCCGGGCGTGTGGATACACAACGCGGAGGTGAGCTGGGCGCATCAGCTTGCGACGATCAGCGGCCGGATTGCGCGCGCAGACAAGGGGCTGCTGGTGGATCTGCAGCTCGATTCGCCCGGCATTCAGATCGGCGCGCTGCTGCATCGCGGTGCGACGGCCGACCAAGACGGCTCCGGCGAAGAGCAGTCGGCGGGCACGCATGGCGCAGAGTTTTTCCCTCGGGTGTGGTCAGTGCCGATCACCGGACAGATCCAGCTGCGATCGACTTTCGTTCAGTTCCAACGCTACCGTCTGGCGCCCGTGACGGCTGTCCTCACGCTCAGCGAAGACCAGGCGGAGCTGCGCCTTCACGAAACGCAGCTGTGCGGCCTTTCATTTCCATTGACGTTGCAGATCGTGCCGGAGGGTTTCACCGCATCCGCACGGATCCAGGCTCGAAGGCAGCAGCTGGAACAGGTCGCGCGCTGCCTGAGCGACGAACGGCTGCTGCTGACGGGAGAGTTCGACGCGCGCGCGAATTTGACGGCGAAGGGCACTTTCGCCGAGTCTTTGAATACCCTGGAGGGAACCGTTCAGCTCGAATCCCGTAACGGGTATGTAAAAAAGTTCGCATTGATCGGCAACATCCTCGCGATGACGCATATCGTCGATTCGTTCGACCGCGGCGCCTCGGAGCGACCCGCCGAGGGTTTTCCGTACCGCAACCTGGTGTTGGAGGGGCATTTCAGCCAGGGTCGGTTCGTCGTCGAAGATTTGATCTTCGACAGCAGCGCCTTCGGGCTGGCCGCCGTTGGCTCGATCGGGCTTGCCGACCGCGAGGCGCAGCTCACCGTGCTGGTGGCCCCGTTCAGTCGCCTTGACAACCTGGTGCGCAAGGCGCCGATTATCGGCTACCTCGTAGGTGGAACGCTGACCAGCGTGCCGGTCGACGTCAGAGGCGACATTCGCGATCCGACTGTGGTGCCGCTCGACCCGCGAGCGATCGCCTCCGGGCTGACCGCGCTATATACACGTGCGCTCAAGGTTCCCGAACGGATGCTCGCACCATTGCGACCGGGCCCGGGATCGACCGCCCCATCCACCGCACGCTGAGATTAAAGAGGCGTGCAGGAGCCAAACAGGACAAAGGCGCCGTCGCGATTGGTCAGCGTCGCTGACATATGACCACCGTCCTGGTCGAGCGCGATCGACCAGCCGTAGCCGAGCTCATTACCTTGCAGCAGAACCTGCGACTCGTTTTTCTCCATCGAGACGATCGGCGTGGTGCGCTTCGGCCCGATCACGACCTTCTTGCCGAAGTCGATGCGAAGGAAAGCCGGGGCGCCGAAATCCCCAGGAACGCCCCTCTCGCACACCGCGCCGGGTGTGCAATCCATGGCCTCGACCGGGGCGCAGATGATCGTCTTCGAGCCGTCGAAATCGGCGGCTGTCGAGGGCCACGATGCGGCCAGAGCGAGCGCCGCGAGCCCGATACGAGCGGAGATTGTCATGGTTGCCTCATTGGTTACTGGACGGTGTATCCGCGGCCTCCCAGGCATGCGGCCTGGGCGCGATTGAAGGTGTTGAGCGTCTCCTGTCGGCCAGCCTGCGCCTGCTTTTCGGCCGAGGCGTTGTTCGCGCTCGCCCGGCCCATGCCTCCCATGGTGCCGACCACCGCGCCGATGGCGGCGCCTTTGCCCGCATTGCCCGCGATCGCGCCGATCGCTGCGCCGCCGGCCGCGCCCATCGCAGCGCCACCGACCACCGTTCTGCCGCTGGACTGCTTCTGCGCCTGCGCCGGCGCGCCGGCCAGAGCGACCGGATCGATACCGGTGGACTGCTTGGCCCACACGTAGCATTCGCCCTCGTCTTTACTCTGCTGTTCCGGGGTCTGCCCCTTGGCCGGATAGATAATGAGCTGCTGGGCAATGGCGGCCGCCGCCAATGACAGCGACGCACCGCTGATCACGATCCGGATGAATTTCAACATCTTCAACCCCCTTGACTGAAACGCGAATCAAACTGCCAATACGCTACATCATTGCGGCAGATGTCGCAGCGTGGCAGATGGCCATTCGCAAAAAAAGCGGCCGTAGTCCGTCGCGAAGCGGCCCAAATGCAGGAAACCCGAGCGCATGGCCACATCGGTCACCGAGGTACCCGGAGCTGCGTCGCGCAGTTGACGCCGGGCCCGGTTCAGACGCAGCACCTTCAGATAGGCCATCGGCGACATCCCGAATCGCTCGAGAAAACCCAGATGCAGAGATCGTTCGCTTGCGCCGACCCAGTCGCAGATATCGAAAAGCGTGATGGGCGCATCGATTCGAACCCGTATGAACTCTTCGGCACGCCGCGCGAGCACCTGGCGCCGGGCCGGCAAGGATCGGCCAGGAGGCGGCCCAGCGATCCCCAGCAGCGCGTTGAGAACGCTGTGCTCAACCATCCGGGCCACATGCGGGTTGGACAGCGCCGCCGGATCGCGCTGCACCCTCGCGAAAACCAACAACCAGCAGTGCGCGAGCCGGGTGCGAGCCGCGACAGTGCCGAGATTCATTCTGCCATCGACGACGCGTGACTCAAACGGTTCGCCCCAGAGCGCCGCCGCGTGCCGCTGCAAGAGGCTGACGCCGACCGACATCAACAGAAATTCGCAGGTCTTCGCGCCCCGAAAGTCGACTTCGGTGCCCTCTTGCTCGGTCACGACCTCCTTGCCGCCTATGGCGGCGCCGTAGAAGCTGGGAGCGGGGTTCGATCCGATTGGGACGGCGATCGCCCGGGTCCCCTGGGGCGCTTGCCCCCGAGCTTGGATGGCCGTGTTCCACGACACACGGCCCATTTGCATGTGGGCCGTGTGCGCGATGGCAATCTTGCCGAAAAACCGCCCGGGCCGAAGCTGCGTGCACTCCCGGTTCCAACCGACCGCTGTGGCGGTCAGATCGTCGATGTCGCGGGACTGAACGGTCGCGAGGAGGCCTGCCGGAAATAGTGCTGGCTGATCATGCTCGGACCGCCGAACTTCCCCGGGCCCATGCGCATTCGTTCGTTGCGCAACCAACGAGCCCACCGCCCCGAGTGGACGACGCGCGGCAGCCTCAGTTCGCATCTCCCCCTGCACCGTCGCGCCCAAATTTCGCCCCCGTCTGAAGTCACGGCTCGAGCACCGCTGGCCGCTGGTGTGTAGTGAGCCAATACTGGCACTGCGGTTGCCGGTGCGCCATTGTCCCTAAGGACAAGGGGTGCTGTGCGCGGCGCGGCGGATAGCAGTTTTCGGATAGTCAACCTGAACCTGTTCGGATAGCCTCGTCCAACATCCCACAAGTGCGAGTGCGCCGCCGGCCAGTTATTAGAAAAGAATCAGAAATCTGCATCCGCTCGCCCCGCCACAGGGGTCCACTTAGGGTGAACTAGGTAACGGCGCGTACCGGGTTTCATGGAGTACCAAGGCGACCACGTGACGGTATGGGCAAGAGCGAAATCATCGCCTGTCACGAATGCGACTTCCTGCAGCGGGCCCCTGAAGGTCCGGGCGTCGCTCGTTGTGCACGCTGTGGTGCCGTTCTCTTCAGAAGTTCGCCTGCCAGTTTTGATCGCACGCTTGCCTACACGCTGACGGCGGTGAGCCTGTTCATCCTCGCCAACGCCTTTCCCATCATTCGGCTGGAGATCAGCGCCAACGTCATCTCGACCACGCTGCTCGGAGCGGTTCGTACGCTTTTGGACCAGAACATGCCCGAGATCGCAGTGCTCGTGTTCTTCACCACTTTCCTGGTACCCGCGGTTCAGCTGGCCGCCATGCTGTACCTGCTGCTGCCCTTGCAGTTTGGACGCATGCTGCCCGGCGTACCGAAGGTTCTCAGCCTTCTGGGCCACATCAAGCCCTGGGGCATGGTCGAGGTTTTCATGCTGGGCCTTCTGGTCTCGGTGGTGAAGCTTCACAGCCTGGCGCGCGTGGTGCCCGGTATCGCGCTTTGGTCTTTCTGCGGCCTGGTGGTCGCGATGCCGGCGATGGCGGCAGCTTTTGATCCGCGCGATCTATGGCGCCGAATCATGGCGCCGGGTTCCGGTTCCGCGATGACAGCACTCCCACTCACTGCCGCTGACGCGGGATGGCTAGTGTGCCACACCTGCGGCCTGGTCAGCCGTGCTGGACCCGCCGATGCGGAAGCCCGCTGTCCGCGCTGCGGCGATCGGCTGCACCTGCGCAAGCACAACAGCATCGCGCGCACCTGGGCTCTGATGATCGCCGCCGCCATTCTGTACATCCCGGCTAACCTGTTGCCGGTCATGAACACGAGTTCGCTATTCGGCTCCGAACGCGACACCATCATGAGCGGTGTCGTGTATTTATGGGTCAGCGGTGATGCGCCGCTGGCGCTGCTGGTGTTCTTCGCCAGCATCACCGTGCCCGTTCTGAAATTGCTGGCACTGGTGGTGCTGCTCGTGTCGGTCCAGCGGCGTTCGACCTGGCAGCCTCAACAGCGCGCCAAGTTATACCGGCTGGTCGAGTTTGTTGGACGCTGGTCCATGCTGGACATCTACGTGGTCACCCTCATGGCCGCACTCGTACAACTGCAGTCGCTGGCAACGATCACGGCGGGTCCAGGAGCCGTGGCCTTCGGCGCGGTGGTGGTGCTCACGATGTTCGCTGCACTGTCCTTCGACCCGCGTCTGATTTGGGATCCTGTGAAAGCGAAAAATGCCTGAACCTTCGAACCCCCGTCGGGCCGACGAGCTGCCCTATGCCGTTATCGAGACTTCCCGGCGCTTCAGACCGCAGCTCGTCTGGATCATCCCCATCGTCGCCGCGTTGATCGGTGGATGGCTCGCGGTCAAAGCAATCCTCGAGCACGGTCCCACCGTGACCATTACCTTCGTCACCGCACAAGGTATCGAGGCGGGCAAAACCAAGATCAAATACAAGAACGTCGATATCGGCGAGGTCAGAACCGTCACGGTCTCCGATGATGACAAACGGGTCATCGCGAAGGCCGAATTCAGCAAGGCGGCGACAAAGTACCTGGTGAAGGACACCCGCTTCTGGGTGGTGCGTCCACGCGTTGGCGCAGGCGGCATCTCGGGCCTGGGCACGCTGTTCTCGGGTGCGTACCTCGGAATCGATGTGGGCAAGTCACACGAAGCGCAATACGCCTTCACCGGGCTCGAGGTGCCTCCCGTCATCACGTCCGAAGTTCCGGGGCGAGAGTTCGTTTTGCACGGCAAGGGCATCGGCTCGCTCGACGTCGGCTCGCCCATTTATTTTCGTCACATCCAGGTCGGACAGATCGTGGCATACGATCTGGACGCGGACGGAAAGGGAGTGACGTTCCGGGTCTTCATCAATTCTCCCTATGAACGCTATGTCACGACCGACACGCGATTCTGGCACGCGAGCGGTGTGGACATGACCCTGGACGCCAACGGCGTACGCGTACAAACGGAATCACTCGCCACCATTCTGGCCGGAGGCATCGCCTTCGAAGATTCGCCCGACATGCAAGGAGCACCTGCCGCCGAGGCCGGCTTGAAGTTCAACCTGGCAGCGGATCGGGTGCAGGCGATGGCGCATCCGGACCGAACTGTGATGCATTTCCAACTGTACTTTGGGGATACGCTGCGTGGACTCTCACCCGGGGCGCCGGTCGACTTTGGCGGCGTGATCATCGGTGAGGTGACGGCGATCAATCTCGAGTTCGACCAGCAGTCGAAACAGCTGCGTTTCCCGGTCTCGATCGACGTGTTTCCCGATCGTTGGCAAGGGCTCTATCGGAAAGGGGCGGTCACGATCACAGAGGCCCTTGGCCAGGATCGCGGGCTCGATCTTCTCGTGGAAAAGGGCTATCGCGCGCAGTTGCGCACGGGAAACCTGATCACCGGTCAGCTTTACATAGCCTTCGACCGCTTCCCGCACGCACCGCAGGCCAGGGTCGACCGCACCAAGACCCCGCCGGAGGTGCCGACCACGCCGGGCAGCCTGGCGCAGTTGCAGGAGACGCTGTCGACGATTGCGACCAAGATCCAGCACATTCCCATGGAGGAGGTCGTGAACGATGCGCGGCGCGCGCTTCAAACGCTCAATCGCACGCTGGAGAGCACGGACCAGCTTGTCAGGCAGATCAACGGCGACATCGCACCCGACGTTGCCGCCGTGCTGGTCGATGCGCGCAAGACGCTGGACGCGGCAAGGCTGACCATCGCGTCCGATTCGCCCCAACTCGTCCAGGTTCGCCAGGCCATGGGCGAGCTCGCGCGAGCCGCCGAGTCTGTGCGCCTGCTCGCCGACACGCTGGAGAAGAATCCCGAATCGCTGATCCGCGGCAAGAAAGAGGACAAACCATGAAATGCGTGCCCGTATTGCATAGAGCAATCGCTGCCGCACTGCTGCTGCTCGCGGGAGGATGCAGCTCCTCGCCGCCGGTGCGGTACTACACCCTTGCTGCGGGCCAGAGTCCGGCCAAGGCCGAAGTGTCGGACAGCCCGGCTGGCGCGTACGCCGTCGCCGTAGGCCCTGTGACGGTGCCGGCTGCCGTCGACCGGCCCCAATTCGTAGTCCAGGTTGCTCCCAACCGCGTAGCCCTGCTCGACGATCAGCGCTGGGCTGAACCTCTTAACAGGGGAATTCCGCGCGCGATCGCGTCCGACCTCGCCGGGCTGCTCGGTGTCCCCACGGTCATGTTTCCTCAGGATTCGCTGGCCGATGTCAAGTATCGCGTAGCGATCGAGATCCGAAGCTTTATCTCGGTTCCGAACGAGGCGGCAACGGTCGAGGCCTCCTGGACAGTGTTCGGACCCCACGATGCGGTCAAGCGCGGCCAGTTGCTCGCCCGCGAGCCGGTCAAGGACGGCGGATACGACGCTCTGGCTGCGGCGCACGGGCGTGCCTTGATGAGAATCAGCCACGAAGTGGCAGCAACGATCCGAAGCGAGGAGACAGGTCGCTCAGAGGCGCGCTCAGGCCAGTGAGGTCATCCTGGCGGCTCACGAGGCAGGACCCCGTCCGATGACCTGGTTGAACCAGCACAAGTACCTGCTTCTGCTCGCCACATTGTGCTGCCTCTTTATCGGGCAATCGACCGCTCACGGCTTGATGGGCGGGCGGGTTTTTTCCGACGTCCTCGTTGCGCTGATCAGCCTCGCAGTGCTGCTCGTCGTGTTCGAGCGTCGGCGCGACCGAGCCATCGCCCTCGCAGTCGCGATTGTGGCCGTCTTGAGCAGCCTGGGCCGTTACCTCCCATCGGCAGGGTCCTACCAAGCCTCGCTCACCATCGTCCATTACGTCCTGCTCACCGTGTTCCTCGGCTACGCCGTCGCGGTAATCCTGGGAAACATCTTCAAGAAGGGCGCGGTGGTCGCCGACGACGTCCTGGGCGCGATCAGCGGGTACCTGATCGCCGGCTTCGCCTGGTCGAGCCTGTACGCGCTCACCGACAGCCTGGCGCCCGAGTCCTTCACCCTGGCACCCGCGTTCGTCTCGCTGCTCTCTGACTGGCACGGACGCACCGCGGTGTTCAACTACTTCAGCATGGTGACGCTGACCACCATGGGGTACGGGGATATCACGCCCGCGCGCGCCCCGGCCACCGCGTTCGCAATGCTGGAGGCGGTATTCGGACAGTTCTACATCGCGGTGGTCGTGGCGCAACTGGTCAGCGCAAGGATGGCGGGTGGCGCACGGCAGGATGGCGGATGAGCAGTACGTCCGTTGCATCGGCAGAGCGGAGGACAAGGCAATGAACAGGACATTTCTGCTGGGTTTCGCGCTGGTCAGTCTCGTCGGCTGCGTGACGGACCAGCAAAGGCTCGACAAACAGGAGCCGCAGGCGGTGGAAACCGCGCTCAAACGGGCCCGCTTCGAGATGAACTGCCCGGAGGCGACCGGCCGCGCCTTGTCCCGGGAGCTGATCCAGCCCGCGATCAATGCCCCGCGCGTCGGCGGCGTCACACGAGCCGAATACACCATTGGCATCGAGGGCTGCGGCAAGCGCACAACCTCCGTCGTCGTCTGCGCCATAGAAGGCAGCGGCTGCTTCGCCGCGGAAGGGCGGCGATGAAAACGGATCTTTGAATTCGCAGTTTTCGGATATTCAAGCCGTTTGATTGGAGGCAAGCTCTATGCAGATTGCCACTGGACTCTCAGTGAGTTCGCGAAAACTCGTCCGCAAATCGCGTGTTTTGACCGAAGCGGACCGGCTGCGGATCGTCCTTGAATCGCTCGAGGGTCGAGCGCTCGTGTCCAAGGTCGCGCGCCGCAACGGGGTCGATCCGCGTGAGCTGTCTCGCTGGCGCCGCAGCTATCGGGCGGGGACGCTTGGCGGCGTCGGTACCGATTTGCAGACCGTGCCCGTTTCGGAATTAGCCGGAGCAACGCAGCGCATTCGCGAGCTGGAACGGGAGCTGGGCCGCATGGCGCTGGAAAACGCGATGCTCCTGGAAGCGGTCGAGTTCGCAGGCTTGCCCGCGTCAAGCAGGGGACGGACCACGGTCGTGAGGAAGCGCAAGAAGTGAGCGATATGCAGGGGCGGCAAACCCGTGAAGCTCACTTGTCGAACCAGGCGTACTGCCAGACGATGCTGATCGTCTGGAAACTGGTTCCTACGCGGGCGGTCAGACCGTTGCTGTAGTTAAGCTTGAGCGAATTGTGGTTATCGACCGCCTTCGACACCGTCAATCCCCAGCGCGTATTCTGTTGAAGATCGTTGTCGACCTTGCCGTTCAGGGTCGTGCGCCCGCCCGCGTAATAGGTTCCATCTGCGGCAAGCCAGAAGCCCGGTCCAACGTTGTAAATGACGTGGCCTTGCAGAGCGTACAGCGGCTTCTGACTCCGAGTGTTGCCGTTGAGGAAATTGTCGTTATCGGTATAAAACGTTGCACCTGCCGTGGACTCAAACGTCCAGTGCTTTCCGAACGCCACCGACACGCCCGCCTCCGGCTTGAAAGACCAACGGTTGGTACTAATGTTGATCAGTTTGGACGAATCGTACTGCCCCAGAGGAGCCGTGGTCACCAGGGCCACGCCGACAATGGTCTGCTGCTGATAGGCAGGAAATTCCCTGGGCGTGAGGGCAGGCGCTCCATACAGGTTCATCGCCACGCGCAGGATCGGGTCACCTGGGCCCGAAACACTTCTGCTCCTCGGTTGACCGAAAATGTTGCCGCTGGCGGACACCTGCGCGTAGGGCAAGAGCAGGTTCATGATCCCGGATTGACCCCAGGCCTTCAGCGCACGCGAGTACGCGATCGTCTCCAAGTAGACGGTCGCGCTCGCATTCTGAATCGGCAGGGATGGGTCCACGGCCACGCCGCCACTCGAGCGGCCGACGCTCAATGACAGAAAGTTGGCTCCAGCCGGCACATTCGAAAAAGCCCGCGGATCCAGTGATTGAGCTCGGGAAGGCTGTGGTATCGAGCACACGAACGCGCAGGCGGCGGTGCACCACCCTGCCCGCCATGGCGTTACAAAAACGGTCACCGCGCCGGCGCGTTGGTGCCGGTCACGGTCATCCTGTCCGCTCGGTACACGCCAACTCGTATTTCCTCCAGGCTCCTGTTGCACGGTATGCGAAACGGGAGAGGCTGGCTATCCGAAAACTGCGATCCGTACCGGGGCCGGTCATCATTTGGAGTACGCTTTTGCTCGCCGGGTCACACTCAATCTACTTTACTGCTTCACCTACTTCCGATGTCCCGGCAGTGCCTGCGCCAAACTGCTCTTTCAATTACCCACTGAGGAGAGAAGCATGACCACAAAAGCGATCCTCGGAGTCGTACTGATCGCGTGTATACCGTTTGCCGGTGCAGTAGCGGCAGAATCGACATTGGATCAGATCAGGAGCAGCAAGACGATCCGCCTAGGTTACCGCGAGACTTCGATTCCATTTTCCTTCGTCGGCGACTACAGGGTGCCACGCGGATTCAGCATCGACCTCTGCAAGATCGTGGTCGATGACATCGCAAAGCAACTCAGGTTGGAAAAACTCGACATTCAATGGGTACCTGTTACCGCAGAGAGCCGGTTCGATGCGCTGAAGAGCGGAAAAATTGATTTGGAGTGTGGCAATTCCACGCAAACGCTGTCACGCCGGGCCGAATTCGATTTCAGCCTCATGACTTTTGTCGATGGCGCCGGCCTGCTGTTCCGCAAAGGCGAAGTCCCGACTACATCTGACCATTTGACCGGGCAGCGTATCGTGGTTGTTTCAGGAACCACAGCCGAAAAGACTCTTGAAACGTTGGGCACGTCAGCCAAACTCAGCGCTGCGCTGATCAAGGTTCCCGACTATGATGCCGCTCTGAAGGCGCTCGCCGACAAGAAGGCAAGCGCCTTTGCGGCGGATCGTACCGTCCTGATCACGACCGCACTAACCTCCGGTCGCGAAAAAGAGTTCGAACTGTCCAATGCGCAGTTCACCTATGAGCCTTATGGCTTGATGATGCGTCGTGATTCAGAATTCCGCTTGGCGGTCGATCGTTCCCTGGCCCGCCTTTATCGTACGGGAGAAATCGGACCCGTGTTCCAGCGATGGTTTGAACCCCTTGGTATTCCCGGGGATGTGCTCAAGGTCATGTTCCTACTCAACGGCCTGCCGGAATAGAAGGACGGCGCAACGTGGCAAACGGTCACTGCGCCGGTGCGTTGGTGCCGGTTGCGGTCATCTTGTCCGCGGTATCGACCCACCCACCTCCCGTCGCCAGGTAGATGTTGGCGAGCGAGCCGAACAGCTGTGCGCGCGTGGCGGCCAGATTGAGCTCTTCCGGAAACAGCTGCTGCTCCGCCTGCAGAACGGTCGTGTACGACTCGTAACCGCCGTCGAAAAGGGTCCGCGCAAGTCCTTCGTAGTCCTGCAGGGCCTTGACGAGCCGCTCCTGCGCTGCGAGTTGCTCGCCCAGCTGCTCGCGTGACGACAGCGCGTCTTCCATGTCGGCGAATGCGGTTTGAATCGCAAATTCGTAGTTGACCAAGGCCGCCTTCTTCGCCGCTTCGGCCTGCGCGACCTGGCCGGAGATCGCCCCCGCGGTGAATATCGGTCCGGCCACCGAACCGGCGTAGTTCCACACTTTGGACGGGCCCTTGAACAGGTTGTCCAGCTTGGCGCTTGCCGTGCCCGCAGCGCCGGTCAGCGAGATGCTCGGAAAATAGAGCGCCCTGGCGGCACCGATCTGAGCATTCGCCGCCACCAGCTGCTGCTCGGCCTGCAGAAGATCGGGGCGGCGCTCGAGCAGCTCCGATGGCACGCCCTCCGGAACCGGCGGCAGCACCAGCGCGAGAATCGACTTGCCGCGAGGTATCTGACCCGGATTGCGTCCCAGCAGGATGGACAGCCCGTTCTCCGTCGTCGCGATCTGAGCTCGAATCTGCGGAATCTTGGCTGCCGCCGACTCGAACTGCGACAGCGACTGCGTGACCGTCAACTGCGAGGTCTGACCGTACTGGAACTGCAACTTGAACAGGTCCAGCGAGTCCCCGTAGGTTTTCAAGGTCCGCTTGCTGATCTCGAGCTGCTCGTCCAGGCTACGCAACTGAATGTAGCTCACGGCGACCTGCGCGACGAGCGAGAGAATCACCCCGCGCCTCGCCTCATCGGTAGCCAGCAGGTTCGCCTGCGCCGCCTCGCTCAGGCGGCGGACGCGACCCCATAGATCGATCTCCCAGTTCACCCCACCGAGCAACTGGTAGGAGGTCGAGGGATTGGCCACGCCGCCCGGTATCGGGATGGCGTTGTTCTGCGACGATCGGGTGCGACCCGCCGCGCTCTGGTAGCTCACTTGCGGAAACAACGCCGAGCGCGTCTGCACCAGAACGGCCGCGGCCTGCTCGACATTGGCGGCGGCGATCTTCACACTTTTGTTATTGGCGAGCGCCTCGGCGATCAGCTGGTCCAGAACCGGGTCGCCGAACTGCCTCCACCATTCGGCGTTGGCCGCTGCAACCGCAGCCGGCTCATACAGATAAGTCTTGGGCGTGTCGACCTGCGGCCGCCGATAGTCGGGGCCGAACATGCAACCGGCGAGCAACACGGCAGCGAGAGCAAGAGCGCCCGGTATGCGCACCTTAACCTCCCTCCGCGCTCTTCTTACGCCCGGAGACCTTCGCGCTTGCGGTCTCCAGCATCCAGTAGAACATCGGGATGAAAAATATCGCGATCACCGTGGCTGCCAGCGTACCTCCGATGACGCCAGTGCCGATCGAGTGCCGGCTATTGGCGGAAGCGCCGGTGGCAAGCGCCAGCGGCAGCACGCCCAGGACGAACGCGAAAGAGGTCATGACGATCGGCCGCAGCCGCAACCGCGCTGCCTCCGCCGCCGCATCGAAGAAGGACATCTTCTCCTTGCGGTTCTTTTCCACCGCGAATTCGACGATCAGGATCGCGTTCTTGGCCGCCAGTCCAATGAGCGTGAGCAGGCCGATCTGGAAGTACAGGTCGTTTGGAGTGCCCCGCAGCGCAATGGCCACCAGCGCGCCGAGCAGGGCAAACGGCACCGCCATCATTACGCCCACCGGCAGCGACCAGCTTTCATACTGGGCGGCGAGAATCAGGAACACGAAAATCAGGCCAAAGACGAAGGCAAGAGCCGAGGTCGAGCCGGAGCCCTGCGCCTCGCGCGCTACTCCGGCCCATTCGATGCCGTAGTTCGCAGGCATGACACTCTGCGCGACCTCGCTAATCGCCGCGAGCGCTTGACCCGCGCTCACGCCTGGACGGGGTCCAGTGGTGATCTGTATGGCCGGGTAGTTGTTGAAACGCGTTACCAGATCCGGCCCCGTCACATAGCGGGTCCTGACCAGCGCGGACAACGGAACCATTTTTCCTTCGCGGTTCCTGACATAGAAACGCCCCAGATCCGACGGCGTCATTCGATATTGGGGCTCCGCCTGCAAGATCACCTGCCACAGGCGCGAATCTTTGGGGAACTGGCTCACATACAGCGAACCGAACATCGTTTGCAGGGTGTTGAAGACGTCCTGGACCGGAATTCCCAGAACTTCCGCTTTCTCGCGGTCCACGTCGGCGAGCAACTGCCGGTTGGTGGCACTGATGGTGACGATCACGCCGGCCAGCTCCGGACGCGCCTTGCCCTTTTCGACGATCTCCTTGGCAACGTCGGCGAGCTGGGCGTAATCGCCGCCGCCCTTCTGCTGGATCCACATCTGAAACCCGGCGGTGGTGCCCAGACCCGGGATCGAAGGCGGGTTGACCGCGAACACCAGTGCTTCCTGGATGTCCGCATAGGCCTTGCCCGCGCCCGCGAGGATCGCCGGCGCCTCGAGCGACGCGCCATGGCGCTCCTCGTAGTCCTTGAGCGAAACGAACAGGACCCCGGCATTGGTCTTGTTCTGCGAGTCGAGCAGACTGTAGCCGTTGACTTCGGTCACGTTGGCGACCGCCGGGCTATCGTGCATGAACCGCGAGGCCCTGGCCCCGACCGCGGCGGTGCGGTCCAGGCTTGCCGCGTCCGGCAGGAAATAGGCCACGAAGAGATAGCCCTGGTCCTCCTGCGGCACGAACCCTATCGGCAGCAGTTTGAACAGCCACACGGTGCCGGCGAGAACCAGGGCGAACGCGACCAGACTTCGTACCCAGGACCGAATGACCCATTTCACCCCGCCCATGTATCCGTGGGCGATGCGGTCGAACGTGCTGTCGAACCATTTGAAAAAGCCCTTTTTCTCGCCATGCTGCGCGCCGATCAGAATGGCGGCCAGGGCGGGCGAGAGTGTGAGCGCCACCAGGCCCGAGAACACCACCGAGATCGCGATGGTGACGGCGAACTGCTTGTAGAGCTGGCCCACGATGCCGCCGAGAAATGCAACTGGAATGAACACCGCGTTCAGCACCAGCACGATGGCAATGACCGGTCCGGTGACCTCGTCCATGGCCCGCTTGGCCGCGTCCTTTGGCGACAGGTGGTGCTCGACCAGATTGCGCTCGGTGTTCTCCACCACGACGATCGCATCGTCCACGACAATGCCGATAGCCAGGATCATTCCGAACAGGGTCAGCATGTTGATGGAGAAGCCGAGCATCAGCATGCCGACCATGGCACCCAGGATGGACACGGGCACAGCCAGGGTCGGGATGATGGTCAGCTTCACGCTGTGCAGGAAGATGAACACCACCAGCACGACCAGCACGACCGCCTCGAAAAAGGTCTTGATCACCTCGTGGATCGAGGCCTTTACGAACCTCGTGGTGTCGAGCGCGATGTCGTACCTCAAGCCGGGCGGGAAGCTCTTGGACAGCTGCTCCAGTGCCGCCCGCGCCTGATCGGCGACCTTGATGGCATTGGCCCCCGGCTGCTGGTAGATCGCGATCAGAGTCGCCGGCTTGCTCTGGTAATCGGTACGCAGCGAGTAGTCCTTGCGGCCCAGATCGGCGTACGCGACGTCCTTCAAACGCACGATCGCGGCCTTGTCGTTCTGGGTCTTGAGGATGATGTTCTCGAACTGGGACGGTTCGGTGAAGCTCCCGGTGGTCGTGACCGGGAAAGTCTGGCTCACCGGATAAGGCGTCGGAGGCTGGCCGATACGGCCGACTGCGAACTGCTGGTTCTGCTGCCTGACCGCGTTTGAGATATCGCTTGCGGTAATGCCGAGGTGGGCCATGCTGTCTGGTTTGAGCCAGAGACGCATCGCATAATCGGGAACTCCGAAGATCGAAGCCTGGTTCGCCCCATCGATGCGCTTGATCGCGTCGAGCACGAAAATGTTCGTGTAATTCGCAACATAATCGGCATCGAAACGCCCGTCCGGAGATGACAGGGCAATGATCATCAGAAAGGTCTGCGTCTTCTGCTGCACGTTGACGCCCTGCTGCGACACCGCCTGCGGCAACTGCGCCATGGCCTGGTTCACCCGGTTCTGGACATCCACCTGGGCGATCGCAGGATCGGTGTCAATCGTGAAGTAAACGGTCAGCGAGTAATTGCCGGTCGATGAACTGGTGGACGACATGTAGATCATGTTGTTGGCGCCGTTCACCTGCTGCTCGATCGGGGCGCCGACGTTCTGCGCAACCAGGTCCGCATTGGCACCCGGATAATTGGCGCTCACCTGGATCTGAATGGGGGTGATCTGCGGATACTGCGCGATGGGCAGCGTCGTCATTGCGACCAGGCCTGCGATCGTGATGACAATGGAAATGACCGCCGAGAAGATGGGGCGGTCGATGAAGAAATGGGAGATCATCAGTGCGGCTCCGACCTTATTTTTTCTCGGTCTGAACTTTGCCGCTGACGCTCCCGGGTTTGGCTCCCGCCTCGGATTCCGCGGACCGCTCGACGACCTTGACCGGAGCACCGGGCCCGAGCCTCAGGACTCCGTCCACGACCACCACGTCTCCCGCAGCGATCCCGCGGGTGATGAACCAGTCGTCTCCTTGCCAGGACCCGACCTCGACGGGGCGAGGCTCGACCTTGCTGTCCTTGTCGACGATCCAGACGAATTGACCTTGCGCCCCCTGCAGCACGGCGCGCTGCGGCACGAGTATCGCGTTGGGCCGGACAAAACCCTCCACGCGTACGCGCACGAACTGCCCCGGCCGCAAGCCTGCATCGGGATTTTTCACCGTGGCGCGGATGAGAAACGTGCCGGTCTGCTGGTTGAAGTCCGCATCGGCAAAAGTGATCAGCCCGCGCTGCGGGTACACCGAGCCATCTCCCAGCTGGATTTGAACTTCGTAGGCATCCTTCTTGGGCATGCGAAGCTGGCCGCTGCGCTCCTCGTTGCGCACCCTGAGCATGTCGTTCTCCGACACGCTGAAGTTGACATAGATCGGGTCCACCTGCTGCACATACGTGAGCAGGCTGTTGCTCGGTTGGATATACGAACCATCGTTGACCCGCGCATAACTGGACAGTCCGGTGACCGGTGTAAAGATTGTCGTGTAGCCGAGATTCAGCTGCGCTTGGTCGACGTCGGCCTTGGCGCTCTCCACTGCTGCGGCAGCGGACTGGTCCTGTCCGATCGCGTTATCCAGATCCTTCTGGCTCAGCGCGTTCTTGGCTGCCAGGGGTTTGACGCGCTCAAGGTTGGAGCGCGCGACCTGGAGCCGGGCGTCCTGCTGCGCAAGAGCGGCCTTGGCCGAATCGAGTGCCGCCTGGAAAGGCTTGGGATCCTGCCGGAACATCACTTGGCCGGCTCTGACCAGGGTGCCCTCCTGGTAGACCCGCTTTTCGAGAAACCCATTGACGCGCGCCACGATCTCCACCTGGCGCGAGCTTTCCGTCTGGCCGACGTACTCGAAGCCGACCGCCGTATCACGAGGTGTCACCTTGATGACCGTCACCTCGGCGGGCGGATGCGCTTGCGGGCTGTTCGCCCCTTCTTTCTTTCCGCAGCCAGCCAGCAAACCAATCGCAATGACGCTAGTAAGCAGCCAGCGCATAGCCTCCCTTGGCCTCCCTTTTGGTTTGGTCCGGTCCGCAAAGGAAAGATGCCTCAAACGGGGCGGCCTGTATATCCGATAACTGCCAGCTTGGCGGGCCGGCGCGGTGGCGAACCGGCTGCTCCTTTCCGGGTAACTCGCCTCTACACCGCCAGGTAGTCGTACACGACCTTGCCGAGTCCGAGAGTGAGGTCGGCGATGACGTGAGCTCCAGAGACGACTTCGAGCACCGGCAATTCGGCCAGGGGCGCCAGGGCGTGAGAGAACACCGTGAGCTGCGCCGGTCCGGTCCACGCGCCCTTCACATCGACGTCCTCCAGATGATATTCGACCAATTCGCAGATGCGCGCCTTGCCGTCGACATGCGGGATGATTTTGAGCAGGAAGTTGGGTGCGAGCAGCGAGGCTTTCACGGCGGCAACGTCGGCCTGCTTGTGCTTGTAGCCCATGGTGCCGATGGCGATTCGCAGCGGCCCGTAGTGCAGCATGCCGACCAGCGTGTCGATCTCCGCCTTCAGGGTGGGTTCGGCCAGTTTCTTGGGAAAGCCCCAGAGCTCTCGGCCCGCCGCAATGGGGGGATGGTTGTTGAGGAACATGCAGTGGGTGTAGCCGCCTTTACGGCCCTGGAACGATACGGGAATGACCTGCCCGCTCTCGGTATAGTCTCCGAAGCCGGTCGAGTCGGGCATGCGGATGAATTCGAACTTCACCAACGGGTCTTCGATCTTGAGCGGCTCCGGCACGAGCTCCCGCAGCTTCTGGGGATCCGTGCGATAGGTGATGATCAGAAATTCGCGCTGAAAGAATCGGTACGGACCGATCGGATAGGCCGGGCTTGTCAGGGGCATCGTGTATGCCCTGCTGCGGACTTCATTTTCCTTCATGGCGGGCTCCTGTTGGCATCGCTGGCAGGTGTCGATAACGCGCCGGTCTCAACTCTCGGCGTTGGCCGCGATGACGCCCGGTGCATCGACAGGCTTGGCGTCGCCGTCTGCCTCGTGCGAGGCCCAGGCTCCGAGCAGCTTGTAAGAAACGGCGAGAACCACTGGGCCCACGAAAATACCGATCAGACCAAACGCAATCAGTCCGCCGACGACGCCGACGAATACGAGCACCAGGGACAAATCGACGCCACGCCTGACCAGAATCGGAAGCAGCACGGTGTTGATCCGGTCCACCAGGACGCTCCAGACGAGCAGCGCGATGGCCCATCCGGTCTCGCCGTTCCAGTAAAGCCAGCCGACGCAAATTAAAAGCACCGGCAGCGGTCCGATCTGCACGATCGAGAGCAGGAACATGATTGCCGTCAACACCACCGCAAAGGGAACCCCGGCAATGGCAACGCCGATCCCGCCCAATACCGACTGAACCAGCGCGGTGACGACCACGCCCAATGCGACGCCACGGATCGCCTGTCCGGCCAGGGTGACCGCGGCATCGCCCTGTGGTCCGGCGAGTCGGCGGGCGAAACGGCGCACTGCGGCCGTCGCATTTTCGCCTGACGAATACAGGACCGCCGCTACGATGACGGTCAGCACAAACTCGACGACTCTCACCCCGGCGCCACCAATCTGCGCCAGCATCCAGCGCGTCGCCTGCTGCTGGTACGGCGCGATCCGGGACGTGAGTTCCTCGGGGCCGCTGGCCGCGAACTGCTGCCACGCGGCGGCCACTTTTCGGCCGACCAGCGGCACCCTGCCGACCCAATCCGGGGGCGACGGAATTGCGACCGAGGCAAGCGATTTACCCCAGCCGGATATCACCTCGGCGTTCTGAACGATCGAATCAATGGCAATCAGGAGTGGTACAAAGAACACAACCAGCAGCAGCAAGGTCATCACCAGGACCGCGAGCGACCGCCGGCCCCACAGCCATGCCTGAACGCGAAGCATCAACGGCCAGGTGGCGACGACAATCGTGGTCGCCCAGATAGTCGCCGGCAAAAACGGCCGCAGAATCCAAAACGAAGCGGCGATCAACCCCCCGATGAACAGCACCCCGAGAACTGTCCGGGGAAGATTCGGCTGCGGATTCATGGATTGTCGAGCGAGAAATCCAGGGTGCGGACGCCTTCGCGCTCGTCGGGTGGTTGCAACACCTCCGGATGATCGAGGCTGCGAACCGCGTCGTCGTACCCGGACTTCCAGTGATCCTCCATGGTTCGGCGGGAGAACTCGAAATCCATCGAGGTGCCTTCGTAGGCCTTTCTGCGATAGATCAGGTGGACGATGTTGCAAACCTTGTGATCAGCCTCCGCCGCCAGCATTTTCACGTCCGGATCCCCTTCCAGTCCGGCCGGGAGTTTTTCGAGGAGGTTCGCGAACGCGATGCGCAGTCTCTGTGCCCGTTTGTACTGATTGGTCGCTGCCCGGGTGCGGCTGGAGAAGCGGATCTCCTTCTCGCGCACTTCGGTCTCAGCCAGGTTGCTGGGATGCGGTCCTTGCGCGGACCAAAGATCAACCTGGAAGGCAAGTGTGTCTAGACGTGGCCTCGAATCGAGCACCCACAGCAGCGGCGTGTTCGAGACGATGCCTCCATCCCAGTAGTATTCGCCGCCCACCTCGACGGCCGGGAAACCGGGCGGCAGGGCGCCGCTCGCCATCACATGCGCGGGTGTGATGCGGCTGGAGGTGTTTTCAAAATAAGTGAAGTTGCCGGTCTTCACGCTCACCGCGCCGACGCTGAAGCGCGGAGTACCGACGTTGATTCGATCGAAGTCCACCAGGCGCTCGAGCGTCGCCTTCAGCGGGGCGATATCGTAGTAGCTCAGCTTGTCGAGCGCGTCGGCGGGCCAGACCGACGGCGGTGGAATTCTCGGCCTGAAGAAGTGAGGCGCGCCGAAGAGCATGATGCCAAGCGCGCGAGTCTGATTGATGAAGTTGCGCATCAGATCGTTAGGGATCCTCGCCGATGGAAGATGAGGAACGCCTAAAGGCGGCGTACTGACGGCCTCCCAGAATTCACGCAGTCGCTCGACGCGCCTTTCCGGCGGGTTTCCGGCGATCAGGGCCGCATTGATAGCGCCGATGGAGATCCCGGCGACCCAATCCGGGTGCAGGTTTGCCTCGGCCAGTGCCTGATAGACGCCCGCCTGGTAGGAGCCAAGCGCGCCCCCACCCTGCAACACCAGGACAATTCTCTCGAAGGCCGGATGCTGTTTCGATGAGCGCGATTCGACCTTGCCGCTCTGAGCTTCATGCATCAGAAAAGGGCCTTCACTGCCAGTGCCGACTCAACCGATGCCCCTCGCCGTCTTCGCCCAAAGTACGCAACGAAGTCCGATCGAAAAGCACGCTACGGCAGCGAGCACGTGCTCTTGATCTCGGCGATCTTGGCGTCAAGCGCCTTGTTGTACTCGCCGGTTGCTACCTTGTATTTCGCGCCTTCCGTGCTCGTTACCAGGCCGAACACCAAGCCTATGGGAGCGACCGCCGTCACGCCCATAGCAACTTGCTGCGCAACATTGGCCTTCTCGCCTTGAAGCACGCGTATATCACCTTCCGCCGTAGCGCAGTTGACTGGCGTGTTCTTGGCTGCTTCCTCCTGCTTTTTGTACTGAGATGCGCACCCGCTCAGCAACGCCACGAGGCCAATAACGCAAATGCCGCTGTCCAACGCCGTCGTCTTGATCATTTTTCCCCCTACGGAAAACGGCGACAGTCGATGGCGTCGCCCCGAGCCGTTTAAAACCGAAATGAGACATCGGCCCCCGCTGACCAGCCAGTAAAGTTGCCGGCCCAGAAATACGATCCACCGATGCCGATCCATTGCACTTTCCAGAGCTGGCTCAGAAAGTCCAGCACCAGGCGCCCGTGGACCTCATTGAGGTACCCGGTGTTCAGCCCGCTCTTGATATCGCCATAGAGCTGAGTCCGGCTGAGGTAACCGCCGGTGCGCAGTTCGTGGTCATACAATTGCCCGCCCAGTGGGACATCCACGTCGAATTTGTTCGCCCAGGTCCTCGAGTTGCCGTTTATGCTGACGTTGGGGCTGGAACTGCCGAAACTCTTGGTATGGTAATAAGTGGGGTCTGAGGAGAGCGTGAAGATGGTGCGGTCCCAGGTGCACACATACTGCAGGTCCAAAGCGGGTCTTAACGTCCAGGTACTCGCGTTCCAGTCGACCAGACCCAACTGCCTGGCCTGAGGCAGATTGGCCGTCATAAAGGCGCTGCGGGCGGTGTATTCGTTGCTCGTGTGCCCATACATCCCCATGAAGGTGGGTGCGACGCTCAGATTTTCGTTCAACCAGAAACGCGCGCCACCGCCAAACTGGATCGCGAAGGTCCTGGATTCGCTGCGGTCGTTCTTGAGGAGTCCCGCATTGAAGTCGTTTTTGGCATCGACATAGCCCATGCTGCCTTGCAGCCTCGGCTGCCAGCCGATACCCAGATCGCCCAACGGCTGCGGGTCGCCTACGTCCCCGGAACCACCAAATTTCGAAATGCTTATCTCTGTGGTGTGATTGCTGTTTCCGGTAGATTTATAGGTGCCGCCCCCCAGCCCATAGTCACCCCCAAGGATGGTCTCAGCTTCAACGCGGTTGGCTATTGCACTTCTGATCTGATCAGCCTGGCTTGGCGTTATCTGCGCCCAAGCGGAAAGGGGAAGCTGGCCCGCCAGAATCAGGCCCATCGAGGCACCGGCTCGGAGCCAGGAACGAACGAGACAGCGTTGTGGTTTCATGTTCTCAAGTATCTAAGGCCGCTCCACCTGAAGGGCGATCAGCTCCAAGGGCCGCACGACTACGGAGTCGCCCGACTCCATCTCCAGGAGCTTGACATCCAGGCCGACTTTGAAGGTCTCCGCCTGGCCGTTCGGGTATTGCAGGGTCAGCAAGCGGTAGCTGGGATCGACCATCAGCACCTTGGCGTCGGCCTTGATGGCCTCGGGCTTGCCGCCGGCGCCCGGCGCCTGGCCATTTTTCAAGACGTAGATGGCGAGCTCCTGCGCCACCGTGGCTTGAACCTTGTCGCCAGCCCGGACCTGGTAGAAGTTGGCCACTTGCGGGCCGGGCTTGAACGTCGCCGTGGCGCCAGAAAAATTCAGCACGATAAAGCGCTGGTCGGCACTGATCGATTTCACGGTGACGCCATCTTTGACGGATTCGACGCGGATCCCGCTTTGGATCAGGCGCGCTTCGCCCTTGGGTTGAACGTTGGCGACCGGTGCCGTCCAGCATCCGGCCAGACCCAGCGCCAGGACAGAAAGCAGCAGGCTGCCCGCGCCTCGGTTAAGTGTCCCGCTTCTCATCGGTCGTCCTCCCCCCGCACCCTATGCGAAGCCGGGCAGGCTGACTATCCGAAAACTGCCATCCATAGGTGGCGGACGGAATCATCCGGCGAAGAAATCCACTACGCCTGTCTCCAGGTTGTACATCGCACCGGCGATCTTGATCGCGCCCTTCGACTCCATTTCGGCGAGCACGGGACTGTCCCTGCGAATGTTGGCCATCGTGATCTCCACATTCTTGCGCCCGACCGCATCCACAAACGCGTAATTCTTCGACGTCCTTTCTCCAGAGTACGTCGTCGCCGCCACTGCAGGTTTAATTTTCGCCAACAGGCCGGTGAGATTGCCGAGTTCGGCGTTGTCAATCGCACCCTTGATAGCGCCGCACCCGGTATGGCCCATGACCAGAACCACCTTGGAGCCGCTCAGTTTGCAGGCGAACTCCATACTGCCAAGGATGTCGGGACTCTCGACATTGCCCGCTACGCGGCTGTTGAAGATGTCGCCGATGCCCAGGTCCATGATCGTCTCGGCCGGAGCTCGTGAGTCAACACAGGAAAGCAGTATTGCGGCCGGGTGTTGACCCTTGGCGCTGGCGCGTTGCTGAGCCAGCAAATTACGTTCTTTGCGCTTGCCGGTGTAAAAGCGTTTGTTGCCTTCCTTCATGAGCGCCAAGATGTCGTCCGGAGTCAATTTGTCGCGCTGCGCCTGGGTCAGTGCGTCAGCGTAGGCAATGCTGCTGAGCGTCCCGGTGCCCACGAACGCCATCGCAGTGATTGCACCGGAGGCCTGCAGGAATCTGCGACGGTGAAGATGGTCGGGGAGCAGCCCAGTCTCGTGTTGCGCAGACATAGAAGATCTCCTAGATCCACGTTCAATCTGTTCGCTATCAACGATTCACTCGATCTCGCCGTTGGCGATACCAAGTCTTAATGGACAGCGATGGTCCCACGAACCAGTCGCCTTCGCTATCCGAATACTGCTAACGGCCGTGCGCCTCGCCCCGGTGCCGCGCGCCTCTACTGGCAGAAGAGGGCTCAGGGCGCGCCAGATTGCCGGCGCGGCCGAACCGCTAGCGGATCCACCGCAGCGTCAAGTCCAGCCCGATGGCGTAGTTGGTGGTGTAATGGCCAGACAGCGTGCCCAGAAGCGGAATGCTGGCGTTCACGGGTGCACTTCCCAGGTCGTAATAAGTCAGGTTTACGCCAACCACCCGAGCCTTGCTCCAGCGGTACTCGGCGCCCAGCCCCGCTCCGACGACCCTGTCGAGACGGAAACTGAAGCTGCGGTTCTCAGTGTCGACACCCGAACTCGCGTAGACCGCGCCGAAGCGCAGTGTCCAGTCTTCATCGAGCGGCCAGTTCGCTCCTGCTGATGCGCCCCAAATATTGTTGTAGTGCTTGTCGCTCACTGCAATCGAGGTGCTGCCGACCGTCGCGCTCGAGAGGCCAAACTGGCTGAAATTCACCCAAGCCACATCGAGCGTCGCTGACTTGCCATCGTCAAACTCATGCCAGGCCCCCGCCACCACGCGCGTTGGGAATTTGCTCCTCAGCGTGACCGGTTTGTCGCGTATGCCAAGCGGGAGCAGCGCTTCCCGTTGGGATGTCAGGCCCGACAGCTCCGGGGTGCTGGAGAATTTCGATGATGAGGAACTGGTGTAGGCGAGACCGAAACGGGTCATCCGCGTCAGTTCGTAGAGCGCGCCAAGCTGGAATCCCAGCCCAAAGTCACTGCCATGCAACTTCATCCTGCCGTCCGGCTGGCCGGCGCCATTGAACACCGCGGTTTGGTAGTCATAGACGGCGTAGTTGAAATTCACTCCGGCGCCAAAGGAAAGCTGCTCGTTCACGCGGTAACCCGCGGCTGGCGTCAGGCTCGCGTAACCCAGGGACCACTTCTCGAGCAGATAGCGGCCCGGTGTCGCGTCACCTGGGTTTGAGCCGAAACCCGACGGAACGGTCAGCGATATCCCCAGGGTGATGTCGCCGTCAAATGGTCGTGCGTAATAGAGTGACGGAATCGCCAGTGAGCTGCT